>Ga0180007_10000148_pt1 | contig 127412 bp, 101 predicted proteins | sample MM_PC_MetaG_FD_121122 | JGI IMG/M metagenome (GOLD analysis project Ga0180007, IMG submission 121122) | Groundwater microbial communities from the Aspo Hard Rock Laboratory (HRL) deep subsurface site, Sweden - MM_PC_MetaG | ecosystem: Environmental > Aquatic > Deep subsurface > Groundwater... | reverse complement strand
TAAGGCGGGTGGGTTTTGGAGAACCAAAACAAAAAAATGTTTAATTACAAATGCTTATGTCCGTTTTGATAATCTTGGAATGTCGAGCTATTACGGTATATTACTCACGTGAAAATCTGTGTTAAAGAATGTTTTTCCTATTCTGTACTGGAATTATCTGCCCGCCAGACAAATATATTTTTTGCGATTAATTCATCCATGGCCAGCTCGGTATTGTCAAATTTAATACAAAATGCCGGGCTTGTCCGGTGAACGGTCACTAAAATGCCTGGATGAAGGCCAAGGGACATCAGTTGATGAAGGTTGGAATGGTTGCCAGGCCTGATATAGGTGATCTTGCCTTTTTCGCCAGGTTTGAGTGAAATCAGACTTACTACTGTATTACTGATTTCCTTTAATCGTTTCACACAGCATTTCCCCTTTGGGATAGGCTTGCCATCCGGACAGATTTCAGGATGGCCCAGTAATGTGCAAATGGCCTCTTCAACTTCAGGAACCAGGGAATGCTCCACTTTACAGGCCACTTCCTCCATATCCGCACTTTTCATTTTAAGAATGCTTGAGACAAGTACTTCAGCCAGCCGATGACGTCTGATAATTGCTTCTGCAATTTTTTTACCTTCACCGGAAAACATGATCATGTCCACACTTGAAATGATCAGGCTCTTGTTTCTCAGGATATAAAGATCATCCTCAGAGAAATCCACAGCGCATCGCTTTTTAATACCCTCAACGGAAAAATCCTTATATTCACCCGCAACCCAGATGGCTTCAAGAATCTCCTCCTGTTTCTCGGTTAACATTTTTGCCTCCTCCTGTTTTAACAGTTCCTTATAGGGAATCCAGGTATGCCCAAATCATCAGTATCACATAAATGTCACTCCCAAAAACCGGCACGTATAATTTACAAGACTGCCCATCATCACTGCGTAAAACATCACGATGACGATAATTGCCGATGCTGTTTTTGTCCCCCGTTCCTTGAACAGCACAATGGTCGCATTCATGCATGGGGAAAGAAATGTCATTACGAGAAGGTTTACCACAAGCTGAACGTTATCATATATGCCATGCAGGTGTTCTATTTCTGTGGCCCCACTTTCCCGCCGTATGATTGTTTTTATGAAAACCTGAACACTCTTTTCAGGAAGGCCCATAAATCCCTTTATAACGGGTGCCGCAATCCGTTCCAGGGCATCTAATCCACCCATTCTCTCAAAAAGAAACACGGCAAAGGACGCTGCTACAAAAACAGGGACAGCTTCTTTCATGAAAAAATAGGTTTTTAATATGGCGTTTTTTAAGAGGTAAGATGCTTTGGGAATCCGCATCGTGGGAATGACCATCAGAAGGGGAGAACGCGAGCCAGGAAGAATTTTATTGGCCAGCATGCCCGCAACGACAATTTGTGTGAATATCAGGCCAAATACCGTCAGGGATGCTGAAACAGGCATTTTGCCCAATATGATAAACATCACAGCAAGAAGTGGGGCACATGGCATGCCCAAAAGCAGAAGAAATGTGGCAATGTTTTTTTCTTTTTTTGTATCAAGCACCCGTGTAGTCAAAATGGCCATGGTCACGCAAGAGAAACCCATGACAAGGGGAATGACGCCTTTCCCGTTTAAGCCCATTTTCCGAAAGACTTTGTCCAGAAGGATGGATAGTCGTGATAAATATCCGGAGTCTTCAAGAGCGCCAAATATCAGATAGAAACAGAAAAGGACCGGGAGCACCAGTCCAAGGGCCAAAAAAACACCCGTGGGAAGGATGCCAAAGTCCGGGTTGATGATCATGTCCTTTAAAAAATCGCTTGGCAAGGGGGCTATCAGCTTTGTGATAAAAGGAATGAGAAATCCTTTGAAGAATTTTTCATTGATGATATCGACCAGATAAGTTGCACCAAATGAGCCAATAAACAGGTACATGATTGCCACAACAAACAGGGCTATGGGAATACCTGTGACAGGTTTTGAGCACCAGTCTCCCAGTCTGGCCATGAAAGGGCTTTTGGACGGTGTCTCTATGGTCTGTATCTGTTCGGTAAGCTGTTCGGCCTTTCTGTGGTAAATATTGGTCAAGAGAATGCCTGACGATGTGGTATCTTCTTTTCGGTACTGTTCGGTAATATTTTTTAACCGGCTCAGCATGCCTGCGCCGTATTTCTCAAGGATGTAACGCTCGATCTCCGTATCACCGGTAAGAAAGAGAATACCTGTGATCCTTGATGAGAGTTCATTATCATTGAGTAACGTATCAAAATGGTTGAGGCTTTTTTCAATCCATTCCGGGTATTCGATTAATTTTTTGGGTTTCTTTATGTTTGGAATAGCGGTAAGAATTTTTTTTACGCCGATGCTTTCCCTTAAATTCGTGGGGAAGATATCCACGCCGAATATATCTTTCAGCTTCGCAATCTCAATTTCAATGCCAAGTGACGAGGCTTCGTCAATCATATTGATGGCAAAGATCATGGGAATTTCATACTCGGAAAGCTGAATGGCCGTTGTAAGGGATCGCTTGATGGTTTTTGCATCCATCACGAGAATAATCCCTTTCACATGGTATCCGGTTGTTCCGGGAATGAGAATATTCCTGGCTGTTTTTTCATCTTCATTGGATGAAAAGATTGAAAAAACACCTGGTGCGTCGATCGCGGATAGCTCGGTTCCTTTAATAATGGCGGTGTGAAGGAGGACAGAATTTCCCGGAATCGTTATGTGTTTGCTGTCATTACTTGATATTCTTGAAAAAAGCGTGGTCTTGCCGACATTCATGTTGCCTGTAATCACGATTGCCGACATGCTTGTTCTGATACGGTCAACCATGTTGTCTTTCTTCCAAAGGAGCTGAAATTAATCTGGAAGCCTTGCGAAGGAAGTGTTGATAGACATGTCTGTCATCTGGTGTCATCTTTTGAGGGTCAAATTCGATTCTATCAATGATAAATCCGTTTTGAGTGTTTTTGAACCCCTGATTTATTGAGAGTTTTTTAGAGAGTCTTTCAAATTCCGTTGACAGGGGGGCTTTCCCCAGGTCAATGTCAACAATTTTCCATGCACTGTTTTGTCTTTCCACTGTAAAAAGTGTTTGAACAGGCGGGAGCGCGGCACCTTGTGTCAAGCTTTCAAGCAGGTTTTCCTTCTTTTCTTTGAAGAGAACACTTATCCCTATTCTGTTGCTTTTGAAGAAAGGTATCCAGAAAGCCTCTCTCGCCACCTGTATATGATAGGTGTCATGATCAAGAAGATTGAAATGGGAAAGCAACGAGAGCTCAAGAAGGAAGGCCGAATCCTCAAAGCTCTGCTCATCAGCGGCATGATTTAATATACTCATGGCGGATAAACATCGGGCCGCATAAAGATACTCATTTGCCTTGATATTTTTTAAAAACCCGGAAACAAGATCATTTGCCTTATTGTTTTCTCCAAGAAGTGACACAAACATGAGGATGATCACAAAGCAGATTATAATTGCCGAAAAAAATGTTTTTTTTGCGAATTGTTCTTTTCCCATACCGGATTTATTCCTGAAAAAGGCTTTTTTTCTTTTATCACAAGACGGTTGGCTATTATGAAATTACCGTTTTGAAATCGTTTTTTGAGCTATCGATTGACTTTTGATCATCGAGATATAATCAACAAGAATATTTTCGGTTTCATTCAGTATGGGATCTGTTTCGTCCTTACTCGCATTTGCAGTATCTTCCAGTTTGTCCGGGTTTACATCTTCTTCTTTATCAATATCCTCAGACAGTTCGGTCAATGGCTCAAGTCCCTTTGCCAACCGTCTTTTGTTTTCTATTCCCATCCGCCATGCTTTTGACTGATCTATCTCTTCTTTTCGAGCTTTTTCATTTAATGATACTTTTGCATCGTCCTTTATACCGTTCAAATGGTCTATGCCTGCCATAAGATACAGAAAATCAGGATCTTTTTTAATACGTTCGTTGTGTCCCGTTAGCAGTTCCTGAATCATGTATGCATTATCCTGATAGGGAAGATAGGGCACCGGGGAAATTCTGTCCCAGGCCAATGCATCCGAATACGAACTTTCACCAATTTTTTCCATATCATAAATGGATGGATACGGAATGTCGGGGATCACTCCCTTATGCTGGGTGCTGTTACCTGAAATCCGGTAGAATTTGGCAAGCGTCAGCTTCAGCTGGCCCTCTTTTAAGGGGCGAAGTGTCTGTACCGTTCCTTTGCCAAAGGTTTGAGACCCAACGATAAGGCCTCGATTGTAATCCTGGATTGCACCTGCAAATATTTCAGATGCAGATGCGCTCATACGATCCACAATGACGACCAATGGCCCATCATATTGAATTTCTTCATCCGTATCCCGGTATTCGAGAACCTGCCCGCTTGCCTCTCTGACCTGAACAGTGGGCCCTTTTTTAATAAAAAGTCCTGTAAGTTCATTTGCTTCCTGAAGCGCGCCTCCGCCGTTATCTCGCAGATCAACGATTAATCCGTCTATATGTTCTTCAGAAAACTCCTTTAGAAGCCGTCTGACATCACGCGTGGTACTTTTATAGTCCGGATCCCCATTTTTGGCTCCTTTAAAATCAATATAGAACGTGGGGATATCCAGAAGGCCAATTTTATAGGGTTTGCCATTGATTTCTTTTTGTACGATTTCCTTCTTGGCAGCCTGTTCTTCCAGTTTAACCGTATTCCTTGTGATATTGATAAACTTTGTCTGGTGGTCATCTTTTTCATTTTCAGGAATAATTTCAAGGCGAACGACAGTCTCCTTGGGACCACGAATCAGCTGGACCACTTCATCCAGCCTCCAGCCAACGACATCAACCATTTCACCCTGAATACCCTGTGCAACGCCCACAATACGGTCACCCGGTTTCAGAAGTTTGGATTTGTCTGCCGGTCCGGCCGGTACGAGTCTTGAAACCGTGGTATACTCATTTTTGGTCTGAAGAACGGCACCTATGCCCTCCAGTGACAGACTCATCTGGATATCAAAATCCTCGGAAATGCTCGGTGAAAAATAAAGGGTGTGCGGATCATAGGACTGGTTCAGTACGTTCATGAATACGCGAAACACATCTTCACTGTTTGTCTGGGCTATGCGGTTCAGCTGGCTTCTGAACCTTTTGCTTAATATTTCAGGAATCTCTTCCATGGATTTATTCCCCAGTTTCAGACTTAACACGCTGTTTTTAAGCCGTTTTCGCCAGAGATCTTCCATTTCTTCTTTTTTTCCGATCCATGGCGTGCCTTTTCGGTCTGCTTCAAGTTCTTCCTGAATCGTAAAATCTATGTCTGAACTGCCGCTTTCAACCTTTTGAATCATGGTGATCAATCGTTCGATGATGCGCTTGTGGTATCTGTTGTATATGATAAACGCACCATCGAGATCACCTGTTTTGTAAATATCATCCAGAAAATACCTGTATTTTTCCAATTCTTTAATATCACTGGCATAGAAATAACTTCGGGTGGAATCGAGTTCTTCCAGATATCTGTCAAACATTTTTGAGGAAAAGGCGTCATTCAGTTCAATCGTCTTGTAATGTTGCTGGTTAAGCTTTTTAATGATTTCCTTGCAAACAGCGCCATGATATTTCATGGGCTCAATTTTTTTGTATATCTCATTGAAATCAAGTGGCTGCGATTTCAGAAAGAACTTTTTGCTTGCTTTGATTTCCTGGCTATCGCCATGATTCCCGAAAAGCGTTGAGGTACCAATAAATGTTAAAATCAGAACGAAAATGGATAAGGTTACGTATTTGTCCCAAAATTTTTTTGGCATTTTTTTATAAACTCCGAACATTCATATAAAAATCAATCAGGTCCAATTTTGTGTTTTCACACACACACCACCCGTATATATAATGATATTATCACTATTTTGCAACAGCACACCTGTTAAAAGACAATTTTCTTTTGAGAAAATCCTGAACAGCGAGGCTTAAAGTGGAAAAAAAGGGAGTGTTATTATGTATTTGCAATTATGGTTATGCAGTTATTGCCCGTAGTTCTATCTTATCATGAATACTGTTTGTCTTAATGATGGAATATCGCATGGTTAAACACCTCTTGTTTAAAAATATTTGTTTACATCAAATAAAGATTTATATATAGTAAAAAATTCCCTAAATTTTTGCAGTCGTAAGATTTGCGGTAAAAAAGGGGAAAGTATTGGAGGATAAGCTTTTATATCCCCAAATACTTTATTTATCAAGAACGATTTTAACGTATTTGTAAAAAAAAGGAGTTACTCTCAACCATTTGATAATATTTTCTGTCTAAAAGCGTTTATGTTTGGCCATTCTTCTCAAGGAGACATTAAGAATGCTTGAAAGGGTCATGACCGGACAGGATACTTTCGTGGACGGAAATTTTGAATTTAATTATTTTTGAACACTCAACAAAGGAGCAGATTTATGGCAAAAAATATGAAAACAATCGACGGTAATACCGCAGCGGTTCATGTGGCTTATGCGATGAGTGATGTCGCAGCGCTTTATCCCATCACCCCATCAACGCCAATGGGAGAAACTGCAGATGAATGGGCTGCAAAGGGGCAGAAAAATATTTTTAACCAGATCCTTGATGTGAGGCAACTCCAATCAGAAGCAGGTGCCGCAGGCGCTGTTCACGGCTCTTTGGCCGCCGGTTCATTCACCACCACATTTACAGCCTCTCAGGGACTTCTTCTGATGATCCCCAACATGTATAAAATTGCCGGAGAATTATTACCCTGTGTGTTTCATGTTTCAGCCAGAACGATAGCCACACATGCCTTGTCAATATTTGGAGACCATTCTGATGTCATGGCTGTTCGCCAGACCGGGTTTGCCATGCTGGCTTCAGGCAGCGTGCAGGAAGTTCAGGATTTGGCTCTTGTGGCTCATCTGGCCACCATCGAAAGCCGTGTGCCTTTTGTTCATTTTTTTGACGGGTTCAGGACATCCCATGAAATTCAAAAAGTGGAAATGATCGATTATAAAGACATGGCCTCCCTTGTAAATAGGGATGCGGTCAATCGATTCAGGAAACACGCGATGAATCCCGAACATCCGGAGATCAGAGGGACGGCCCAGAACCCGGATATTTTCTTCCAGGGGCGAGAAGCCGCCAATACGTATTATGAAAAGCTGCCTCAGATTGTCGAAGACTATATGAAAAAAGTCGGTGCGCTTACGGGTAGAAATTATAAATTATTTGACTATTATGGTGCCGTAGATGCAGAAAGAGTCGTCATCGCAATGGGATCAGGGTGTGAAACCATAGAAGAGACTGTTAACCGACTCAACAAGGAAGGTGAGAAGGTCGGCTTGATCAAAGTCAGACTTTATCGACCTTTCAGTGTGGATTCATTTTTGTCTGCCATACCCAAAACGGCAAAGACATTGACTGTGCTTGACCGAACAAAAGAATCCGGCGCCATCGGTGATCCGATGTATCTTGATGTTTGTACCGCTTATTTTGAACGCGGTGAGAGGCCTCAAATCCTCTCAGGAAGATATGGTTTAAGCTCCAAGGAATTTACACCTGCCATGGTTAAGGCCGTATTTGACAACATGAAATCAGGAAGCCCAAAAAATCATTTCACCGTAGGAATCACGGATGATGTCACCCATACGTCCCTTGACGTCAAGGATGTTTATGAAACCACCCCTGAAGGAACGGTCAAATGCAAATTCTGGGGACTGGGCTCAGATGGCACGGTGGGTGCCAATAAAAGTGCCATTAAAATCATCGGTGATAACACGGATATGTATGCACAAGGCTATTTTTCGTACGATTCAAAAAAATCCGGTGGCATTACCGTCTCTCATTTACGTTTTGGCAGCAGCAAAATCCAGTCCACTTATCTTGTGGACAAACCGGATTTTGTGGCGTGCCACAAATCGAATTATGTGAGCATATATGATGTAATTGAAGGGATAAAGGAAAACGGAACCTTTTTATTGAATTCACCCTGGGCCACTGTTGCCGATATGGAAAAACATCTTCCAGCGTCTCTGAAACAGGAAATTGCCGAAAAGAATATCAGCCTGTATACGGTTGACGCAGTAAAAATTGCAGGCAAGGTCGGACTTGGTCAGAGGATTAACATGATTATGCAGACCGCTTTTTTTAAGCTGGCGGATGTACTGCCTTTTGAGGAGGCCATCAATCTGCTGAAGGCAGATATCAAGAAGACCTATGGCAGCAAGGGCGATAAAATCGTTCAGATGAATATGGATGCAGTCGATCAAACCCTTGAAAACCTTATCAAAATTGATGTGCCAGCCACCTGGAAAAACAGTGTCGATAAGGTCAGCCCTGCCAAGGACGTTCCGGATTTCATCAAGAATGTCATGCAGCCGATTCAAAAACAGAAGGGCGATACACTTCCTGTGAGTGCATTCAATGTGGACGGCACATTTCCGGTAGAAACCGCTAAATATGAGAAAAGAGGGGTTGCCATCAATGTACCGGAATGGATTCCTGAAAACTGTATCCAATGCAACCAGTGTTCCTTTGTGTGTCCTCACGCAGCGATTATTCCTGTTATTGCAGGCGGAGAAGAACTAAAGAATGCACCGGCTGCATTTAAAATCATTTCTGCAACCGGAAAAGAACTAAAGGATCTTCAATTCCGTATTCAGGTGAATACTTTGGATTGTCAGGGCTGTGGTAATTGTGCGGATATTTGCCCTGCCAAAAAACCGGCACTGGTAATGAAACCACTAGAAAGTCAGGTTGAAACCGAAGTGCCGAATTATGACTTTTCACAAACAATTTCTCTTAAAGATACCCTGATCGCAAGAACCTCCGTTAAGGGCAGCCAGCTCCAGAAGCCGCTTATGGAATTTTCAGGAGCATGTGCAGGGTGTGGTGAAACACCTTATGTAAAAGTATTGACCCAGTTATTCGGGGAAAGAATGTATATTGCCAACGCAACCGGCTGCAGCTCCATCTGGGGGGGGTCTGCACCGTCATTTCCCTATTGTGTTAATAAAGAAGGCCATGGTCCAACCTGGGGAAATTCTCTTTTTGAAGATGCAGCAGAGTTTGGATTTGGTATGGCAATGGGTGTGAATCAAAGAAGGGAAAAATTAAAAGATCTCATGACACAAGCACTCAATGAATCCATCTCTACGGAGATCAAGGCGGCAATTTCTGGCTGGCTGAGTGCTCCCAATGATCCTCTTGTCACCAAGGCAAACGGGGACAAGCTAAAAGTCCTTCTTTCAGAGCATACGGGAAATCCCCTTCTTGATGAAATCAATGGCATGAAAGATATGTATGTGAAAAAATCTCACTGGATTTTTGGTGGGGACGGATGGGCTTATGATATTGGTTTTGGCGGTCTTGATCACGTCATCGCTTCAGGAGAAGATGTGAACATCCTTGTGATGGATACGGAAGTCTATTCAAACACAGGCGGTCAATCCTCAAAAGCCACACCCACAGGTGCGATTGCCAAGTTTGCCGCATCCGGTAAAAAGACCAGCAAAAAAGACCTGGGGCTGATTGCCATGACCTATGGATATGTTTACGTGGCATCGGTTTCCATGGGCGCAAACAAGCAGCAAACCATGAAAGCGTTTATTGAAGCAGAATCCTACCCTGGGCCCTCTGTCATCCTCTGCTATGCCCCATGTATCAACCAGGGCATCCGGAAAGGCATGGGAAAAACGCAGGAAGAAATGAAACTTGCCGTAGAATCAGGCCACTGGCCGCTTTATCGGTACAACCCGCTTCTTGCCGAAGAAGGGAAAAATCCGTTCATGCTCGAGTCAAAAACACCGGACGGCACCTATCAGCAGTTCCTGGGAGGGGAAACCCGTTTTGCTGCCCTGGAAAAAATATTCCCGGAAGAATCAAAGAAACTCAGGGAAAAAATCGAAAAAGACGCCATGAAAAAGTATGAGACTTATAAACGGATGGCTGGTACGAACTAGAATGCATCATCAAAATTGATTGATCTTTAAAGGGGCGGTTTCTTTTTTTTGAAATCGCCCTTTTTTTTATGTGATGTTTACCGACTTTCTGCCTGGATTCATGGGTAGCAAGGACATTTCATAATCAAATATCCCTATGCGTATTTACTGATCGATTGTCATGTGACAAACCCCTGTGGGTGTATTCTGTTGATAGGGGAAATACTTTTTCTTAAACCATAGCGCCACATTTACAAGACCGATGAGAACCGGAACCTCCACAAGCGGTCCGATCACTGCTGCAAATGCCTCCCCTGAATTGATGCCAAATACCGCCACGGCAACCGCAATGGCCAATTCGAAATTATTTGAAGCTGCTGTAAAGCTTAACGTTGCGGCCTGCTCGTAGGTTGCCTTTGCCTTGATGGAAAGATAGAACGATAAAAAGAACATGATGACGAAATAGATACAAAGCGGTATGGCAATCCTTATCACATCCATGGGAAGCTGTACAATGTACTCCCCTTTAAGAGAGAACATGATAAGGATAGTAAAGAGAAGTGCGATCAATGTCAAGGGACTGATCCTGGGGATGAATTTGTTCTCATACCAGTCTTTCCCTTTCATTTTAAGGCCGACGTATCGTGTAAGCATTCCGCCAATAAAGGGGATTCCCAGGTAGATAAATACACTTTCCGCAATCTGACCGATGGATATATCCACAACAATACTTTCAAGGCCGATCATTTTGGGTATCAGTGTAATAAAGATATAGGCATAGATGGAAAAGAAAAGAACCTGAAAAATCGAATTAAAGGCCACAAGGCCAGCGCAATATTCGGTATCACCTGATGCAAGATCGTTCCACACAATGACCATGGCAATGCACCGGGCAAGCCCGATTAATATCAGGCCTACCATATATTCATGATGGCCTGATAGAAAAAGAACCGCCAGAACAAACATCAGTACCGGGCCGATAATCCAGTTCTGGATCAGAGATAAGGCAAGGATTTTGAAATTTCTGAAGACTTCCCCCAGCTCTTCATATTTAACCTTGGCAAGAGGCGGGTACATCATGAGAATAAGGCCAATGGCGATAGGGATGTTGGTCGTCCCGATCTGGAATCGATTGATGATGCCACGAATGTCCGGATACAGATAGCCGATTGTGACACCGATGAACATAGCCAGAAAAATCCATAAGGTCAGAAAACGATCGAGAAATGAAAGTCGTTTTGATTGAGGCATATGGTATTTCCTTTAAAGGTTTAAAACAGGTTATAACCGGATAAACGGACGGATGATAAAATAAATTCCCAAAAGAGATATCATCACGCCGGCACACTTCCTGAACCAGTTTCCAGCTCCCTGTAATGTAGTGTTCTCGAGAAATTTTTTGACAACAGCTGTTGAACTGCCGGAAATGGCAATGGGCAGACAATGACCCACTGCAAAAAGAAAAATCATCATGACACCAACAGCGATTTTTTCCTGGACAGTGATAATGGCAAGGATCGGTGCGATAAAGCCAAATGTGCATGAACCGGAAAGAATACCATAGGAAAGGCCTAAGATAAATGCCCCCCAAACCCCTTTCAGATTTAACCGGTGCAAAAAATTTCCGGATGTCTGACAGGCGTCAACACCCATCATGCCCAACGCCACCCATATCAGTATTGCGCCGACCATTATTTGCCAGTAGTTCCCAATGTCTCCCATCATTCGGCCAAGAAAAGCACAAATAATGCCTACAAGTGCGATGGTGATAAAAAGGCCGGTTGTGAAAGCGGCAGCATATACGCTTGCCTGTCCGGGTTTTAAAATTTGCTTCTGTCCGCCGACGTATGCGATGATCAAGGGGATGGATGCCAGATGGCATGGGCTGAATATAACGCTGATCACACCCCAGAGGAAGCATCCGAGAGCGGCAATGCCTGTGCCACTTGAAATCCATTCGTTTATGGTGATAAAAGCTGACTCAAACATAGTATATTTAGTTTCCCGGATGATCTTCAGGAGCAGGAACACCCAGTTTTTTCAATTGAGCTGTAATTTCCGTTTCACTGAAGAATCCTGTATGCCGGAATACTTCCTTGCCATCCTTATCAAAAAATATCTGCGTTGGGATGGCCTGTATGCCAAATCGCGTGGCTTGTTCCCGATTCTCCCAGACATCGATGAATACAATCGACGCTTTGCCCTGATATACTTTTTCCATTTTTTCCATAATCGGCGCCATCATTTTGCAGGGAATGCATTTTTGGGCACCCAGATCGATCATGGTAACCATTCCTTTTTGAGGAAATGAATCGATGGTTTCAGCGGCAGACGTAATTGCAGTCAATGAGAAGACAAAAAATATTCCTGTGAATAGCAAGAAAACGGCAGATTTCATGATATATGTCCTGTAGCATGATTAACCAAAGTCATCACACCTGTTTAATGTGGTTTTTTATTTTTCCAGCCAATCTTTAATCTCTTTTTCTTTAGGTACTCTACCTGAGATTTTAACTTCACCGTCAACAACAACCGCAGGTGTGCTGAAAACACCGAAACCCGCTATCTGCATTAAGTCCGATACTTTTTCAACCGTGGCATCGATCTTGTTTTTTGTGACATAATCTCTTAATAGTTTTTCTGTTTTTTCACATTTGGCACAACCCGGCCCCAATATTTTAATTTCCATTATTTTCTCCTTTTTGTTCTCATATTCGTTATGCTTCCAATGATCCCGGCATGTTTTCAACAAATGAGCGAATCTCGTCTCTTATCCGTCTGTAATGGCTCAAAATGACTGATTTGTCCGTTTCTCCTTCCGACAATTTGGGAGGATCGTCAAACCCCCGATGAAGCCTTTTTGTTCCTCTTGGGAAAAAAGGGCACGTTTCATTTGCGTGACCGCACAATGTCACCACATAATCAAATTGTATTTCTGCCACTTCATCGACACTTTTTGAGATATTTCCGGAAATATCAATCCCCAGTTCCAAAAGAACGTCTATGGCATTAGGGTCTATGCCTTTTGGGGCAGTTCCGGCTGAAAAGGCGCAAAACAGGTCGCCTTTAAGTTTATGGGTCAATGCCTCGGCCATCTGGCTCCTGCAGGAATTGCCTGTGCATAAAAACAGAATATTAAAGTTTTTTTGATGTGTCATTATCATAATACTTCCTTATTCATTAAGCATTTTCATCTGTGTATCAGATAATCACGTTAAAAATATATCCCACAATCAGGATGCCGCACGTCACAATGGCAATGAACACAGCGATCAGTCTGGGTTTTAAGACTTTTCTCAAAATAACCATTTCAGGAAGTGATAGCGCGATGACACTCATCATAAATGCCAATACGGTGCCTAGTGCCGCACCTTTACCGATAAGCGCCTCCACCACGGGAATGATTCCTGCGGCATTTGAATACATGGGAACCCCAATAATTACAGCCAGGGGCACAGACCACCAGGCCGATTTCCCCATGATTGACGCCATCAAGTTTTCCGGCACGTATCCGTGAATCACTGCGCCTACGCCTATACCGAGAATGACATATAGCCAAACCCTTCCGATAATTTCTTTGACAGCGTCCCATCCATAGATAATTCGGTCAGACCAGGAGCGTTTTTCGTCCGGAATGGCATGGGGGCCGGCATGGGTGTCCATAACCCAGTCTTCAACGCCATTTTCAAGTTTAAGGCGTCCGATGACCCATCCGGCAAGGATGGCAATGGACAAACCCGTGCCCAGGTAAATTGCTGCGACTTTCCATCCCAGAAGAGCGTATAGAAGTCCCAATGCAATTTCATTGACCATGGGTGCTGCAATCAGGAAAGAAAATGTTACACCCAAAGGAACGCCTGCCGTGACAAAACCGATGAAAAGAGGTACGGCAGAGCATGAGCAGAACGGTGTGACAATCCCCAATAATGCGGCTAAAACGTTTCCTGCGAATTCGCTTCTTCCGGAAAGAACCGCACGTGTTTTTTCCGGCGTAAAAAAGCTTCGGATAATTCCCACGCCAAAAACGACCAGGAAAAGCAGCATCATCACTTTGGGGGTATCATAAAGAAAAAATTCTACCGCTTTTCCCAGATGGGAGTTTTCAGCAACGTTTAAAAGCCTGTAGGTTACCCATGAGGATAATTCCGGGAGCATACCATATAAAATCCACCAGACATAGGTAAGCATGGCTCCGGAGATCAGGTAAAAAATAAATTTTTCGTTTTTGATGGTTTTTGTATTCATATAGCTTTTCATAAATATATTAAAAAGAATTCTGTCATTTACCGACCGCAGATATCCTCGCGGCGGACAGATGGCAGCTTATCGATCATGCCTTTTATTGCAGGATCGTCCTCAAGCCAGTGTTTCAGGTTACCCAGCAGATTGGCTGCATAGGGGCTGTCTTTCCCGTCTGAAAGATAATAATTGACCCACTTTTCCGTTTTCCGGGAACATACAAGGCCAGCTTCTTCCAGTATTTTTAAATGCTTGGAAACCGTAGGTTGCGCTATTCCTAAAACCTCGCGAAGCTCGCAAACACACATGGTCTTATGCTGAAGCAATTTAACAATTTTTGTCCTGTTTGGATCTGACAGGGCTTTTATCACTTTGGTGAACGCGTTCATTTTTATCCTCATATTACTATGCGGTAATATATACCACCACATCTATTCGTCAAGGATAATATGTTTGATTCTTGGAAAAAAGTTGTTTTCCGGGTGGAAATTCGGCATATTGGTCCTTGAATATAGTTTATAGGCTTTTAAACGTATTTTTGTAATGATGTGAACAGGATGTTTGAAAATGACCAAAAAGATCATGATTATTGATGATGAACCGGATATCCGGACGTATCTGATGGCAATTTTAGAAGACAATGGATTTTCAGTATGCACGGTTTTGGATAATACGGAGGTCAAAAAAGGGGTGCTTTCAGAAAAGCCCGACCTCATTATTCTTGATATCATGATGCCCCAGCGGTCCGGCATTTCTATATACAAGGAGCTTCGGACATGCAGTGCCTTAAATGCCATACCTGTGGCATTGATCAGTGGCATGATGCCGGAAAAGGATTTTATTGAAAAGGAGTTTCCCGCTCTGGTTGATGATAAAAGCGTATCCCCGCCAGACGGGTATATTGAAAAACCGGTCCAGGTGGAGAAGCTTGTTGCGCTGGTGACACAGCTTGTTGAAGAAAGAGGATAGTGATGCCTGAAAAAATTAAATTAATGGACTGGATCAGGGAGCATCTGTTTAATGTGGTGCCCATGTCCATCGCGGTGATCGATAGAGACTTCAACCTTGTATATGCAAACAAGCCTTTTGAGGAGAAGTTTGGAAAGTGGAAAGGGAAAAAATGTTTTTCTGTTTATAAAAGCAGCACAACCATGTGTTTGAACTGCAAGGGCGCAGAAGCGTTTCAGGACGGAAAACCACGGGTAAACGAGGAGATCGGTTTTGATAAATCAGGAAAACTCACCAAATATATCAAACATACAATGCCGGTGGTTGATTCAGATGGAAGCATTCCGTTTCTGGTTGAAATGGCCACAGATATCACAGAAGCTTCTATCATCAAAAAGGAATATCAACTTCTCTTTGACCAGGTACCCTGCAGTATCCTGGTTATTGACAGGAATTTCAGAATTGTACGAACCAATAAAAAAATTCGCGAAACATTTGGTGATCTGACAGGAAAGTATTGTTACAGCTCCCTTAAGGGTTTCAACGATAAATGTCTGGAATGCACGGCTAGAGATACGTTTTCAGACGGTGAAATGCATACCGGGAATCATGTGTGGCGAACAAAAGATGGTGAAGATATTCATTCTCACGTATCAACGGTGCCTCTTTTCAAGGAAGACGGGACATTTGACATGGTGATGGAAATGGCTGTGGATATTACCCATACACTTGAACTCGAGGATGAATTGAAAATCGCCTATTCTTTCATGGAAACCATGATCGCCACGGCTATTGACGGTATCATCGCCATTGACATTGAAGGCGACATTATCATTTTTAACAAGGCTGCGAGAGATATTTTCAATATTCATGACAAGCGGAAAATGACAAAGATAGAGCTTGAGGTACTTCTTCCCGAAGGATTTATGGCTCAGGTGCTCTTGGGACCGGGACATGTTTATCTTCCTGAAGCATATGTCAAAACCATAGACGATGATAAAAAGCCGGTTCGGTTGTCAGGAAATAAAATTGAGTTTGGAGACGGAAAGTCCGGTATGGCATTTTCCATACAGGATTTAAGGGAGTTAAAGCGCCTTGAATCGGAAAAGCTCGAAGCCGAACGAATGGCTGCTGTGGGACAGACAGTGGCAGGCCTTGCCCATGGTGTCAAAAATCTGATAACCGGCCTTGAAGGCGGTATGTATATGATGAATTCCGGAATGAAGAAAGGCGATGTGGATAGAATTCAAAAAGGGCTTGAAATGCTCGATAGAAATATCTTAAGGGTGTCGACTTTCGTAAAGGAATTTCTTAATTTTTCCAAAGGCCGTAAAATAAAAGTGGGTGAATGCGAACCTGGAAAAATTGCAAGAGACGTTGTGGAACTTTATGCCAGCCAGGCAGGAAAATTTTCTGTCGAGCTGATTTGCGAAACAGACGACAATATCATGCCTGCGCTTATGGATGGAGAAGGCATTCATGAATGTCTGACCAATCTCGTGGGAAACGCCATTGATGCGTGCCGGATGAGCGACAACCAAGGTGGCAATCATGTCTGGGTTAAAACTCACGAAAAAGATGATGTGATTGTCTATGAAGTTGTTGACGATGGATGTGGAATGGATTACGAAGTCAAGAAAAAAGTCTTTACCAATTTTTTTACGACAAAAGGTCTGGGCGGAACTGGCATCGGCCTGTTAACGACCAAGAAAATCGTTCAGGAACATGGCGGGAAAATAGAACTTCAGTCTGAGGAGGGCAAGGGAACCACTTTCAGGATTCGCCTGCCGAGAAACCGACTTCCCAAACCTGAATCAATTGATATTTGACAATATAACTGGTGAAATTACCTTACCAATGAACGGGAAAAAAAATCTGGTATTATTCCTTGGAGACGGGGTAAATAATCTTCATCTGATTGCAGAGTGTCTGGCAAGAGAGATAAACAGGGAGCCTGTGGAATTTATCAGTGCATCCATGACGCCACCTCTGATTAATCCGTTAACCGCCAAGGTCATGCAGGCTTCGGGATTTGATATCTCAACGCTTCCTCTGCGTTCACTTCTTGATGTGGAACCGTTCATGTTCGATTTGATTATCACCGTTGGAGATTTTGATCAGGATTGCAGACCCACGCTGCCGGGCATGCCGCCTCATTTTCACTGGGATGTGCCTGATCCTCCGCCAGGTACAGATGTTGAAGAACTTTTCAGGTCCTTGAGAGAAGCAAAGGACATGATCCTCAATAAACTGGATACCATATTTTCTTCAGGACTATTGACGGCCCTTTTTGTAACACGACGAAAACTTGAAGTGATTATCGATAACCTCCTGGATGGTGTTATGGCGCATACCACCAATCGACGGATTTTCTTTTTCAATAAGGCTGCGGAGAATATTACCGGATACAGACGGGAAGATATTCTGGGGAAAGACTGCCATGATGTTTTTCCTGGCAGGTTTTGCGGTGGGGATTGCGAATTCTGCGAAAGTGCAGAGAAAAATATGAAAGGTCATGTCATGAAAAAGGAAATCTTTTTCAGACGTCTGGAGGGAGATGAACGTGTTCTTAAAATGTCCATCATGCCGCTTTCAGATGAAGAGGGAAAGGATATTGGCGCACTTCTTTCATTCAGGGATGATACTGAACTGGATCAACTGAAAAGACGGCTAAGACATCATCATACGCTTGGAAATCTTGTGGGGAAAGACCCTAAAACACTGGAGCTTTTTGATCAGATCAGAGAAGTGAGCTCGGTAATGGTTCCGGTTTTGGTTGAAGGGGAGAGTGGCACAGGAAAAGAACTGGTGGCAAATGCCATTCATGATATTGGTCCCAGGACCGGGAAGCCTTTTGTTGCCATCAATTGCGGCGCATTGCCGGAAGGGATTCTCGAAAGTGAACTTTTTGGCCATGTCAGTGGTGCGTTTACAGGTGCCGTTCAGAACAGGAAAGGCCGATTCGAACTGGCTGACGGGGGAACGATTTTTCTGGACGAAGTGGGTGAACTGACGTCTGCCATGCAGGTTAAGCTGCTTCGCGTGCTTCAGGAAAAGAGATTTGAAAGGGTTGGGGGAGAAAAGACCATTCAGGTCGACGTCAGAGTGATTAGCGCTACAAATCAGAATTTAAAAGAGCTGATTGACAAAAAAATGTTCAGACGGGATCTGTATTACAGACTGTGCGTCATGCCTATTTCTCTTTTGCCTTTAAGGGAAAGACGCCTTGACATACCCACGCTGGTGGAACATTTTCTTGAAGTGATTGCAAGTGAGGTCAAGCGGTCTGTCCTGGTACCGTCCAATGATGTGATGGATGCATTGTCCCGTTATGACTGGCCGGGAAACGTAAGAGAGCTTCGAAACGCAATCGAATACACGTATGTAAAATGCAGAACCGGAAAAATTATCCTGGACCACCTGCCTCCGGAGATTGTGAATTTCAAACAGAAAATAAAAGTTAAACCTGGCCCCTCTCTCAAGCACAACAAGGAGGAAGTGATCCTTGCGCTGTCACAATCTGAAGGCAACAGAAAAGAAGCTGCCAAAATTCTTGGCATCGGCCGAGCGACACTTTACCGGTATCTGGATGTTTATGAGCTTAATTCCTGAATGGGGATCAAGGGAAGGGCTATGATGTCTACTACAGGGGTTTCCAATGGATAAACCGCTACCCATTTTATACAGAAACGAATACAATATGGGCTTTATGGGCGTTCAGAGACTCCACCCCTTTGATTCGGAAAAATTTGGTAAAATCAAACGTTATCTGATGACCCATGCAGGCCTTGAACCCTCATCTTTTGTTCGACCGGATCAGGCAATCAGTGAAGCGGAACTTCTCATCGTTCATACAAAAGCGTATCTTGAGTCTTTGAAGAAGTCTTCGACTGTGGCAAGAATTGCAGAGCTGAAACTCCTTGCTTTTTCGCCCAATCTCTTACTCCGGAAATTTTTTCTGGCACCAATGAGATATGCAACTTTTGGGACCATTAAGGCTTCCGAGCTTGCGCTTGAAAGAGGTTGGGCCATTAATCTTTCAGGCGGGTATCATCACGCAAAACGCGTTGATGGGGACGGCTTCTGTTTTTATGCCGACATCCCCCTTGCCATCCGGAAATTGAGAGAGAAGAATAATTCCCTTAAAGCGTTGGTCATAGACCTTGATGCCCATCAGGGAAACGGTATTGAAGATTATTTTAAGGATGACAAAAATAGTTTTATCATGGATGTGTATAATCGGGAAATCTACCCTGAAGATGAGCCCATGAAAGCACATATTGATTTTCATTTTCCGGTTGCCTCAGGCACCGGAGACAACGACTACCTCTCTCTACTTGAAACAAATGTCCCCCATGCCATTCGATCATCAGGCCCGGACATCATTTTTTATAATGCAGGCACAGATATTCTTGATGGTGATCCACTGGGAAAGATGAACATTACGGATAACGGCATTGTCAAACGGGATGAAATCGTTTTCAAGGCAGCCATGGACGCTAAAATCCCCATCGTCATGGTGTTGTCCGGCGGGTATACCAAACGTTCCGGTTTTGTGATCGGCAGATCGGTCACGAATCTTTTAAAGACCGTATTGCCGCGATAGACAGCACCTTTCTGTTTGTGAAAGAAAAGATTTTTGAGAGCATATTATTTAATATCTATTTTATTATTCATTTTTATATTGCATCAATCAAGGATTATTGTCATTTATAAACGATTTGCCCATCATTATCATTTATCCATTTCATTCCTTCGTCTCACATTAAATTCCCTTATAAGAATAATAATTAAAACTGTTTCGTGTCCCGTGTCTCAAGTTCGTTTCAGGTCACTTCTAAAGACATGCCATAATTAACGCATCTTCTGATTAATTCGTAATTTCAGCCAACTATAAAAAGCGATCCATTGATCAGGACGCGGATTCCTCTGAATTATCCTGAGACACGATAAATATTCAACATCATAAAAATATATAACTAATTGTAATTATTTATATATTTTAATTTAATTTATTAGAGACACGTCTGGCACGAAATCTGCTCTTAACTCTATCGGCACATCTGAGGTTCAAAAAAAGGAAAACGCGATGGATGGGAAAACCACAACAGACCTTGCGAACAAACATTTAAAAATGGTGATCGACCTTTGCTACGAGATGCTGGAATTGGCAGATCATGGTGATAAATTCCGGCTGGATACCGGTTGTGGCGTCGTATATGGGACTTTGCGGGATGTGGCGTATAAGGTGAGAAAACTCGCTGAGAAAGAACTTGTGCAGCATGGTACGGAAGAGAGTTACCAAGGAGAATAGACAGCGTACATACCTTGAATAAGGTTTATTTTTTAACCATAATTAACCGGAAGAGGCGGGATGCAAAGGTTTCCTCTTCCTAAAAAAAGGAAAAACTGAAGATGAGCGAAAAGAAAAAAATTTTGGTAGTGGATGATGAAAAAGACGTCCTGACCTATCTGACCACACTTCTTGAAGACAACGGCTATGAAACTGTTTCTGCCGGAGATGGACTGAAAGGGTTTGATCTTGCCAAGAGCGAAAAACCGGATCTGATCACCCTGGATATCACCATGCCGGATCAATCCGGTGTAAGGACATATCGCTATTATAAGGAAGATGAAGAATTAAAAGATATACCTGTCATCATTGTCACGGCTATTGGCGATTCCATGAGAAGTTTTTTGAAGAAACTGGCTGGTTTTAAGGAACCGGAAGGATTTATGAACAAACCGATAGATGAAGCCGAACTTTTGAAAATGGTTTCGGATCTTTTAAATAAATAAGCCTTTGTTGTCAGAAGAAGATACCCATTCTGTCAATGAGTGATTAAAGGAGAATGAAATGTCTCAATTTGTGTATGTTGTTGCGTATCTGTCGATCATTGTTTTTTTTGTTGCGGTCGTAAAAAAGATCAAGAATTATCTGGACAAACCCATTCATGTCAGGTGGGAGCTTTATCCGGTTGCCCATGAGGGCGGTGGGCGAGATCAATATGGTGGAAGCTATCTGGAAGACGTGGGCTGGTGGGGAAAAGAACGGGACGTGTCTATGATCGGTGAGTTAAAGGTCATGATTCCCGAAATCCTTTTGCTTAAAGCAGTATGGGAACATAATCGTCCCCTGTGGTATGCGACTTACCCCTTTCATCTTGGACTTTATCTGATTGTCGGGTTTATAGGAACCCTTCTGGTTACATCCGTTTCAGGACTGATCGGCCTTGAACATGCGTTTTATATGTTACCTGTGTCTGCGTTGACCAATTTGCTTGGCCCTGCCGGATTCATTTTATGCATCGCAGGGGCTTTGGGCCTTATTTATAAAAGGATGACCGATCCGGGGTTAAAAAATTATTCAAGCCCCGGGCATTTCTTCAATCTGATGCTCTTTATTGTGACCATGGGTGTGGCAACACTTACCTGGCTTTTTGTCGATCCTTCATTTCAACTTACCAGACAGTTTGTGTCCAATCTGATCAGTTTCAACATAGCGCCGATTGACAGTTCATTGTTTATGGTTCAGGTGATTTTGGGCGTTCTGACCCTGGCATACATTCCTCTGACGCATATGTCCCATTTTTTTATGAAGTATTTTCTCTATCACGATATCAGGTGGGGTGACGAGCCAAATATCAATACCCCGAAAACCGATGCAAAGATAGGTATTGTGTTGAATTATCCCGTAAGCTGGTCTGCGTCTCACATTGCAGGACACGGCAAGGAAACCTGGGCTGAAGTCGCCACTTTTAACCCCGCAGCAGAACCGGAAGAAGGAAAGGAGTAAAAAATGAGCAATAAAAATGTGAATATCAAAGATATCGGCAAAGATACAAAAAAACTGGCAAGTGTCGCCAATGAAGATCTAATGCCTCTCCCCGGATGGGATGCAGAAGAAAATGAATGGGCGGAAATTCCTGCAGAGACAAAGGGAAAATATGCCTGTATTCTGGATGATGTCTGTATACTGCCCATACCCATGCCCAAAACCGTCAAGGAAGAGGAAGCGCTCGTCAACACGTTTATTGATGGCATGAGAAAGCTTTTTACCAAGGAAAACAACTGGACATTTCTGGCCATGCTCGATACATCCATGGAACATTGTGCCAAATGCAATACCTGCTCAGAAGCCTGCCATCTCTACGAAGCAACCGGTGGGCATGAAATGTACCGTCCGAATTTCCGTTCGGAGATTTTCAGAAGAATATATAAAAAATATGTTAAAAAAGAACCCTTCGCCAAATGGCGAAACGGAGATGTCGATCTGAACTGGCGTACGATCGCGAGACTTGGAGAGCTGGCCTATCGGTGTAATGTCTGCAGGAGGTGCGCTCAAACTTGCCCGATTGGTGTGGATAATGCGCTGATTGCCCGTGAAATCCGAAAGATTTTCAGTCAGGAATTGGGGATTTCGCCCCCTGAACTTCATGAAAAAGGCTCCATGTATCAGCTTAAAACCGGTTCTTCCACCCAGATGACCAAGCTGGTTGTCAAGGATAACGTGGAATTTATTGATGAGGACTTTTCCGAAGAAACGGGTTTTGAATTCAAAACCCCCTGGGATGTGGAAGGTGCGGATATTCTTTTGATTCATAATGCCGGTGAGATCATGGCCTGGCCGGAGAATATCGCCGCGTTTTCTATTATTTTTGAGGCCGCCGGTCTGTCATGGACGCTTTCAAGTGACCTGGCAGCCTATGACAGCATTAACTACGGTGTGTTTTATGACGATGTCCAGTTTGCCAGAACAGCCATTCTTCAGGCCCAGGCAGCCAAAAAACTCGGTGTGAAAAGAATCGTTCTTGGAGAGTGTGGGCACGCGCATAAAGCATTGACAGTTATTGCAGACAGGGTTCTTCCTGAACCGTTGAAAGTGCCCAGAGAAAGTTGCTTTCCACTTTTAAGGGATATTGTCATGTCAGGTAAAATCAAGTTCGATCCTGAGCGCAACAATTTTCCGGTCACCCTTCATGATCCGTGCAATGTGACACGCCTGATGGGAATCATCAAACCGCAGCGTGAAATCATGGCAAAACTCTGTCCCCAATTCCGTGAAATGAATCCTCATGGGCCGCATAATTATTGCTGCGGTGGGGGAAGCGGATATGCCATTATGTCCAGAAACAATATTCCGGAATGGCGATATAAAATTACGGGCAGGAAAAAAATGGAGCAGATCTTTAATGCCTTTTCAGATTGCAGAGGGCCGGAAACAAAAAAATACGTCTGTGCCCCCTGTTCAAATTGCAAAGGGCAGCTGAGAGATCTTTTTGAAAGGTATGAAATGCTCGAAAAGGAAAATATGACTTACAGCGGGGTTGTCGAACTGATTGTAAATGCAATGGTTGATGTTGAGCCGGGTTTTATCAAGTGGGGAGAAGAGTAGGCCCCAAAAAGTCAGTCCTCACCTCTTGCTTAAAGGACGAATAAACCTGAAACAGGCGGCCTTTTCGTATGTGTGGTATCGCTTTGATCAATACCCCTCCCGCATACGCCAAGGCCGCCAAAATAAAAAAGGACTTATAAAATGGCACACGCATCTGAAAAGAAAATTCTGGTTGTTGATGATGAACCGGATGTCAGGCATTTTCTCGCCGCATGCCTGGAAGACGCAGGGTTCAATGTGGAAACTGCTGTGGATGGTGTTGACGCCCTTGAAAAGGTTAAAACAAATACACCTGATCTGATAACTCTTGACATGGTCATGCCCAGAAGGTCAGGCATTAATTTCCTGCGAAAATTAAGAAAAGAGAAAAAGGAATGGGCCAATATTCCGGTAATTGTCATCACTGCCCATGCCAGAGATGAATTTGGAAGTGAAGACATTCAGGAATTCCAAGCTTTTGCAGCACGTCATCGACCACGATGCACGCTTGAAAAACCGATTACCCCATCGAGTCTTGTCAAGGCCATCAGCGAGATTTTAGACGTTGAAACCGATATGCTGGAAAAAAGCCGGAAAGAGGGAGATGACAATCGTGAAGACCTGATCCGGATGATACAACAGACCGATCCGGAAACATTGAAAAAGATTCAGACGATGTTGAACAAGTAGGTTTTATTCAATTACCCGTAATTGATTCTGACCGTAATTGGGAAACGTGGAGCCTTGTCCTTTGAGGATAAATAGAATGTCAACTGTCAGGTTTTTTCTATGAATCAAAATTTTCAAGTCATTTCGTCTTCTCCGGACCAGCTTTATCAGATGATTATTGATCTTCTTCCGTGCTATATTTCCATTCAGAATAATGACCTGGAAATTCTCTATACCAATAAATCGTTCTTGAATGATTTTGGTGAGGCCACAGGCCGGAAATGTCATGATGTTCTCAAATGCTCCGCATTTATGTGCGGGGAATGCCCGGTTAAAAAATCGTTTGAAGACAATGCCATTCATTTTGGCGAGGATTCCGTACTCACAAGAGAGGGGGCACCGATTCAACTTCTGGTATACGCCGTTCCGATACCTGCCGGAAGGGACCGATCGGTGATAGAGTTTTCCATTGATATTTCAAAAATTAAAAATACCCAGAAAGAACTGGCGCTTCTGGGGCGATCAGTAGCCCTTATCTCTCATGGCATCAAAAATTTGCTGGAAGGGCTTCATGGCGGGGAGTATGTGGTTGATGAAGGATTAAGAGAGGAAAACTGGCCGCTTGTTGAAAAAGGGTGGAAAGTCGTAAAAAATAACATCATTGATATTTCAATGATTGCTCAAAATATTCTTTATTCTTCCAAAAAGAAGGCATTGACCATCGAAAAGGTAAAGCCAGGCGAGATGGTCAAACGCGTTGTCAGCATGCTTAATGAAAAAGCCCTTTCAATGGGCGTTTCTCTGCGAGCCGAGGTCAATCCCTATCTGCCTGAGGCCAGGCTCGACCAGTTCACCATAAAAAAAATGTTGATTAACCTGATCTCAAATGCACTTGAAGCCTGTGAAAGGGATAGGGAAAAAAACAATCATTTTGTGGTGGCAAGGGCACTTGCCTATAACGAGCTTCAGTATAAATTTGAAGTTGAAGACAATGGTATCGGCATGGATGAAGACATGCGAAAAAAAATTTTCCAGGAGTTTTTTTCAACCCGGGGGACGAGTGGCACCGGTTTGGGCCTGTCGGTTGTTGAAACCATTGTAAAAGAACACCAGGGCAAGATTGAAGTTGAATCCGTGCCCGGCCAAAAAAGTCTTTTTCGAATTATTTTTACCTATTAAAGAGGAGGAAGATGCATGGATAGAAAAAAAATCGTTATCATTGATGATAATAAGGATTATACATTCACGATGGGTGTATTTCTTGAAAAAAACGGCTTTGAAGTTCACACTGCCAATAATGGTGAAAAAGGCATGGAAATGATCGAAAAGGAAAAACCGGATCTGGTTCTTCTGGATGTGATGATGGAAACGCTTTTTTCCGGGTTTGAAGTGGGAAGAAAGATTCGTCAGCATCCGGAAATGAAAGAAATCCCGATTATTGGCATATCCGGCATGCATAATGAAATTAAGGTGAAGTTTGAAAAAGAGACGGACGAAGATTATTTCCAGCCGGATGAATTTTTTGAAAAACCGGCGGATAAAGATGCTGTTTTAAACAAGATCAATCAGTTGATCGGTTAGATAAAATATGATCATCACGGATATACCGTCTTTAAAAAAAAGATGTGAAATAATTATATCCGTGATATATGTAATGCTAAATTCAGTTTGCTCACCACAGAAGCCTCGGATCTGTTTTCATGGCGAAATACGATACGCTTCCTTCTTCAGACCGCCATATTTTGAATGCTTTTTGACTTAGGTCAATGTTTTTGACAGACATTTCGGTTATACGTTTGGCATCATATGTTAGCACTTTTGATGGATGTTATCGTTAGATGTGTTGGATTCTGAGATAAGGAACAACGATCATTTATAAAAATGGGCAGGTTTTCCAAAAAGCACCTGCTTTTAGGGAATCATGCCCGAGAGCCGGGCTCAATATGGGATTCAGATTAAAAGGATTTCCGGGAAAAGGCACATTTAAAAGAGGTGTCCATCCACCGGAACGAAAAAATTTATCACAAGATATATCCATAGAAGTCATTCCGCCACCTGAGAAACTTCTGATACCCTTGCTTCAGAATATTGGGGAGGCCTGTAAAGCCGTTATCGAACCAAAACAGGAAGTCGTATTCGGGGAAAAAATAGCAGATGCCGATGGCTTTATCTCTGCCCCTCTTCATGCCCCTCTTTCCGGAAAAATCGCAAAGTTTGCCATGACAACGCTTCCCAATGGCAGACATGTGAAAGCCATCCAGATAGATGCCCATAAGGAGCAGGTTTCAGAAGATGCGTTATGGCATGATATGTTTTTCAGAGATTGGCCCAAAGATGTTTACAGCCTGTTTTCTTCGGAAGAAATTTCAAAAAGAATCAGGAACGCCGGCATTGTAGGCCTTGGTGGCGCTGCATTCCCTACCCATGTAAAAATCAAGTATAATCAGAAAAAGTCAATCGATGCGCTGCTCGTAAATGGTTGCGAATGCGAGCCCTATCTGACAACAGATTATCGTGTGATGGTTGAAGCACCGGAGCCCGTCATTACAGGTGCCCTGTTTGCCGCCATGGCGACGAATGCCGGTCAGATTGTCGTTTGCATTGAAGATAATAAACCGCTTGCCGTTAAAGCCATTTCAAATGCAGCAAAAGGGACCGGAATAAAGGTGGCTGTGCTTAAAACAAAATACCCGCAAGGCAGTGAACGGCATATGATAAAAGCGGTTATGAATCGCGTCATCCCTTTAGGAGGGCTTCCGGGAGATGTGGGCGTAGTCGTCAGCAACGTGGCGACGATTGCTGCGGTTGCCCGGGCGGTGCTTTATGAAAAACCCCTTACGCACAGGGTCGTGTGCGTGACAGGTGGCGGCATAAAAAGACCGGCCAATCTTCTTGTGCCTCTGGGTATGAGCTACAGGGCACTGATCGATTATTGCGGCGGCATGACGGAAAATGCTGCAAGAATTTTGTCAGGTGGTCCCATGATGGGATTTTCGTTTACCGATCTTGATATGCCCGTGACTAAAGGTACAAGCGGCATCACCGTTTTAACCCATGATGAAATAAAACGGGACAAAGAAACCGCGTGTCTTCGATGTGGCAGATGCGTTGATGTCTGCCCAATGGCTCTGGTCCCGGCACGGCTCGCCCTTGCCGCCAGAAAAAGAGATGTTGAAATGGCAGAGAAATATAACATCATGGGATGCCTTGAAACCGGATGCTGCGGATATGTCTGCCCGGCGAACATTCCGCTCATTCAATTAATTCGTGCAGGAAAAGCCATGGTGATGACAAACCGGAAGCTTCAATCGAAAAATTAACCAAAAGACATTGAAATTGTTATGACCGAATCGAGCACAAGGGATATACGCACTGATTCAGAAACGAATATCATTCAGGTAATCAGTGTCGCTTCGTCTCCTCATTTGAAAAATCTTTCCCTGTCATCCAGAAAAATGATGATCGACGTGATGATTGCCCTTTTACCTGTCATGGGTATGGCCATCTATATGTTTAAATGGCTGGTGGTGAAGCAATTGATCATTGCTGTCGGGTCAACCCTTTCAGCCGAAGCTGTGTTTACCAAAATGCGAAGGAAATCCTTTTCTCTTCCGGATGGTTCGGCAGGAGTGACCGGCTTGATTTTAGGCCTTTCCATTCCTGTGATTGCGCCGTGGTATGTGGGGGTTATCGGTTCTGTTGTGGCCATAGGCATCGGTAAAGTTATTTTCGGCGGTTTGGGGATGAATATTTTTAATCCTGCAATGGTTGGCCGGGCCTTTGTGATGATTGCATTTACAGGCGTTATGGCTGCAGCAGGATATGAAAACAAACATATTGCTGTTGATGCCATATCCATGGCCACACCGCTTGATGCGTTCAAGCAGTCCGGTTTTGTTACACCCTTAAGGGATCTTTTTTTCGGGTTCACAAATGGGTCTCCTGGAGAAATCAGTGCGCTTGCCTGTGTTTCAGGCGGTGTTTATCTGTGTTTGAGGAGAACGGCCGCCTGGGAGATTCCACTTGGCGTCATTCTTTCAGCGTCTGTGATGGGACTATTCTCTGATATGATTCATCCGGATGTGCCTTTTACTTTCCTTCACCACCTGGCTGGTGGGTCACTTTTGTTCGGCGCATTTTTCATTGCCACTGATCCGGTGACCAGTCCCATTTCAAAAAAAGGGCGGTTTCTCTTTGGCATGGGAATCGGGTTTATTCTGATGATGCTGAGGTTTTTCAGCGGTTATCCGGAGGGTGTGATGTTTGCGGTGCTGTTCATGAATGCAGTTACACCACTTATAAACCGATGGACGATACCAAAAACGTTGGGAACCTGATCCAGGAGGAACATGGAAATGACAGATCGGCTTAATAAGAATTTTCTGGTTCAGGGATGGCTGGTCATTTTGCTCTGCCTGGTATTTGGAGGTTCCCTTACAGCTGTTCAGTTAACATTATCTCCTGTGATTGAAGCAAACAAGAAAAATGAAATTCTTCAGATAATTCCGGGTCTGATTTCAGAAGAAAATTCAACCGCCATAAATAAAGAAGCAACGCTGCCATTTACCGTATCACCGTTTTATGTGAACTCTGAAAAACAGGGCCGACACCTGTCCTATGCTGTATTTGAAGCAAAAGATAAGGACGGCAATATTTCGGGTTGGGCTGCAAGAGCATCAGGTCAGGGATATGCCGATAAAATTGAACTGCTTTTAGGATTAAACCCTGAAGCTGAAAAAATTACAGGCCTGTTCATTCTGGAACAGAAGGAAACACCAGGATTGGGAAATAAAATTTCCGAAATCAAATGGCGGGATCAGTTCAAGGGCAAAAAAACGGATAAGGCCATTTCTGCCATAAAAGGAAAAGCGGTAAACGCAAATGAAATTGACGCCATTACCGGAGCCACGATTTCATCAAAAAGTGTATGCCGGATCATCAATCAAATGGTCGGAGACATACGGCCACCTTTGAAAATGAAGCTTGAAGAAAGCGTTCATGAAAAAAAATAATGGCTTCATTTAATTGGGAGCATTGACAGGGTAAAGGAAAAACAATGACAGCCGAACCCACTGCACCGGAAAGATTCATCAGAGGAATCCTTCCTGAGAATCCGACTTACCGCCAGCTATTAGGACTTTGCCCGACCCTTGCTGTGACGAATAACATGAAATCCGCACTGACCATGGCCGGAGCAGTCCTGTTTGTTCTGTTCTGCGCCAACGTGATGGTGAGCCTGATACGCAATCTTCTGAAACCCCATCTGAGAATCGTCGCGTTCACCCTTGTCATTGCAGCCTTTGTCACAATCGTTGACCGGTTGCTTGCCGCTTATATGTATACCATGAGCAAGAATCTCGGTCCCTACATTCCGTTAATTATCGTAAACTGCATCATTATCGGCCGGTGTGAGATCTGCGCATCAAAAGAATCGGTTTTAAAGGCAGCATCTGATGCCATCGGCCAATCCATAGGGTTTGGGATTGGACTGTCGAGCATCGCTTTTTTCAGGGAAATTATCGGTACAGGTATGGTTTTCGGCACAAGAGTGCTTCCGCAAATATGGCCGGATTGGGTTATCATGATTCTGCCCCCAGGCGCGTTTTTTACATTTGGCCTTCTCCTGGGAAGTGTGAATTATATGGTCAATCGAAAAAACACATCAATAAAAAACAGGGACAGCATGAAATGACCTATATAACCGATATTTTCCTGATAGCTATCAGCGCGGCACTTATCAATAATTTTGTGCTCTACTATTTTGTAGGGATATGCCCCTTTATCGGTGTATCGAGAAACGTGGATATCGCATTCGGCATGGGCTTTGCCGTGACGTTTGTCATGACAATCGCCGGTTCTATCAGCTGGGCGATTACCACGTTGGTTCTGGTACCAGGCGCACCTTTTACCCGATTTATAGCCGGTTTTTTTCTTGACCCCGGACAGGCCGTTCAGATTGACCTCACCACTTTGAGCTATATTGTCTATATTTTTGCCATCGCTTCTTCCGTGCAATTTGTAGAAATGTATATTCGAAAGTTTTTCCCGTCACTCTATAAATCGTTTGGTGTGTTTCTACCGCTCATCACAACAAACTGCGCGATTCTATTTGCCTGCCTGACCATTATGAGTCATGTGGCCGGTGTTGAAAATCCGGCAGACGTCTGGGGACTTTCAAAGGCGCTTGCGCTTTCCTTTTTTGGTGGTGTCGGGTTTACGATTGCAATCGTCATCATGGCCGGTATCCGGGAAGAGCTTGATTTCTGTGATGTGCCTGAATGTTTACAAGGTGCGGCGATTACGCTTATTGTTGCCGGAATACTTGCCATGGCGTTCATGGGATTTACCGGTGTTGATTCCGGATTGAGAGTCGCTTTGACAGGAGGGTGATATGGTGATGGTGACCGTCGGTCTTGCAGCCGGTACAATGATTTTAATGGCAGTTTTATTTACTTTTATTCTGGGATGGGCAAACAGGGCATTCCATGTTGAGATTGATCCGCGTATAGGAAAGGTGATTGCCGCACTTCCAGGCGTGAACTGCGGTGGCTGTGGTTTTGTCGGGTGCGGTGAATATGCGGAGGCCATTGTGCTCGAAAATACACCGGTGAACAAATGCACGGTGGGAGGAATGAGCTGTGCACTGGCTCTTGGTGATATTATGGGTGTGCGGGTGGATGTTTCCGTTTCCTTGCGGCCCATTGTGCATTGTGGTGCGAGAACAGTTGACAGACTTGGCAGAAGTGAATACCGGGGAGAAATGATGTGCCGGACAGCCAATCTGGTTGCAGATGTGCAAGGGTGTACCTATGGATGCCTGGGATTTGGCGATTGTGAACGTGAATGCGATTATGATGCGATTCATGTGATAGATGGGCTTGCAACGGTTGATTATGGCGCATGTGTCGGATGCGGAGCTTGCGCCAGAGTCTGCCCCAGAAACATTATCACGATCACGCCTTTCAGGTCGAACCGGATTCTTGCGGTTATCTGCTCCAATCATGATGCGGGAAAAGACGTGACAAAAGTTTGCAAGGTCGGATGCCTGGGATGCCGGGCGTGTTCAAGAATATCGAATCTGTTTGTTGTTGAAAACAACCTGTCCACCTTGAATTATGCTGAATACACGGAAGATCGCATGACGGAGCTGGTTGCTGCAAGCAAACGTTGCCCCCGTCATCGGCTTCAGTTTGTGGGTGAGGGAACCGGAATCGTTCCTGTGACTATGGATGATGACAGACCGGACGTGGTTAGGGCTGATTTCAAATCTACAGTCGATGATACTGAATGGCGGGGGTAGAAGGGATGGTTTTATCGTGATGATTGTTGCACCAGGGAATCGGTCAAAAATTTTCATCACTCTTTTTTCATAAAAAGTCTGGTAAAAATATAAAGATGCTAAAAAAAATGCAGGCCATGCTGATCTTTCTTGCACAGATTTTGATTTAGGTATATTTTCCTTAAAAACGCTTGTTATTCAACCCTTAACTTTCTTTAACAAAAGGAAACCGACGATGGAGAAAATCCAAAAAGAACTGAAGTCTGTCGCCAAAGAGATTGATGCGCTTTCCAAAAAAATTGACAAGATGTTGAAAAATATCGAAATGGAAGGGGAGAAAAAAACAAAGAAGCCAGCAAAAAAATCTTCAGCGAAAAAACAGAAAGCCAGCACTCCCAAAAAGAAAAAAGCAAGAAAAAAAGATGCAGATGTAGCAGTAGAAGAAACCGCTACGCCAACAGAATAGTCCCTGTCGATCAATTCCCCCATGTCAGTAAGCGTTTTCATGGGGGAATTTTTTTAATTACAATACATCTTTAAGTTTTTTTCCAGCCCTGAATTTAACCACATTCGCTGCTTTGATTTTGATTTCTTCACCTGTCTGGGGGTTACGGCCTTTTCGCGCTTTGCGGCGGGTTTTAACAAAGCTTCCAAACCCAACCAAGGTTACCTTGCCATCCTTTTTTTTCAAGGCGCCTTTAACGCCATCCATAAAGGAATCCAGAGCCTTTCCGGCAGCTACCTTGGATATACCCGCGTCATTGGCCATTTTTTCAATTAACTCTGCTTTTGTCATAAAATGTTCCTCTCTTGGTTTATGGTTTCAGACAAAAAAAATGAAATGAAAAGGTGTTAACGGCTTATATGCCATGTGTTTGTCATGATTGCAATAGCAAAATACAGTATCCACGGCTAAATTTTGAATTTTTTTTAAAAATTGTTATATTCCCCCTGCGGGAATTGGATTTTATTTTAAAAATTCGATTTCCTGTAAAACTGCCATCTACGTTTTGCGAAGAAGATTATTTTGCTGAATTTTGAGAGCGATTATGATATCCGGTTATTCAGAACATTATTCTTCAGGCTGATTGCTTCCTGGAATCATCAGTGGAAGCAGGAAAAGAAATTTCTGACCCTTATAACCATCACTTAAACAGGATAAATAAAAGTGTTCTTAAGGGTATTCCGTTGAGAGGATCGATAAGATGAAAAAAAGAATTGCAATTATTGGCGGGGGAATTGCCGGGCTCACGGCCGCTTATCTGCTCGATAAAAAACATGACATCACGCTGTTTGAGAAAGATGACCGGGTTGGCGGCAATGCATATACACACAAAACCTCTACAGGCGAAACATTTGATATTGCGGTTGGTTCGGTTTTAAATCGTGTGGCAGGGAATTTTTTAAAATTGTGTGATGAACTGGACGTCAAGCTGGTCAGGCAGCCCAAAGCCAGTTTGATCAGCATCCATGATCTGGAATCAGATGACGGCCTTTATTTGACACCGTTGAGTATCAAAGGGTTGTTTGCACAAAAATTTGCGCTTTTCAAATATACAAAATCATTTATCAAGACAGCTTATGCCAATTATAAAGCGGTCAGACTTTTGGAGAAGGGGCGGTTGAAAGATCTTACGGTTGAAGACATGTTCTCCCTTCTGCCGGAACTGACAAGGTTTGAAAAATTAGCAATGATGGCGCCTTTTTGTTTGCTTTCGTCCATGCAATATAAAGAGGTGAGCAAAGGGCCTTCTGAATATTTTGCCGGTAAAATGAAGGCCCATGGAAAATTTAATCCTGTGATAACCATGCTCGGGAATTATTTCCCAAAGCATTTCACACAAAGTTATGTGGATGCACTGATATATGACTGCAGGGAAAAGGTTGTTCTCAATTCAAACATAAAAGCCGTAAAGAGGAATGAAGCGGCGGTTTTTCTGCAAATGAAGGATGGAAAAGAATATGCTTTTGATAAAGTCGTATTTGCCTGCAACGCAGATCAGGCATTATCCCTGCTTGACAACCCGACGGAAGATGAAAAGAGATTGTTGGGGGCCTGGATATATAAGGATGTACCTATGGTTGTTCACCGGGATCAATCAAATTCTCCCGGAAGAGAACTTTGCCAGCCATGGACCTTGATTCAATCTTCAGATAATGGCGTGCCCCATTTTTCAATTCATTATTGCAGCTGGCTGCTCAGCCCTGCTGCTTTAAGAAAATGTGATTATTTTTCCACACAACATCCAAGTTTTCCCATCCGGGAAGACTTGATTGATATCAGGAAAATATTTCGGGTGCCCTTTTATGATTTTAAGTCATTTGGAACGATTCAGGATCTTCCTTCACTAAATGGAAACATGCATTCATATTACTGCGGCAGTCATTTTGGATATGGTCTCCACGGCGATGCTGTAAACTCAGCCATTGAAGTCGCAAGGCATCTCGGAATCGATTGGTAAAATCGATGGTTTGTGAAACAAGTTTGGGTTGATTTTAAAATATTTTTCACATATCAATCCAATATCGATTATCAGACAATCACAAAATGACCATAGATGTTTTTCATACATGCAGGGGAAAAAACAGATGACAAAACTGCCAGCTGAAAATAACCACAGGTCAAAAGTAGTTGAAAAACTCGACAGAATTTTTGAAAAGACAGGGGGCTGGTCATATGACCACAGATGGGTGATTCTTTTTGTATGTATCATGGTTTTTGGTTTATGCCTTTATCTTGCCAAAGATGTGAGATTTGACAATAGTTTTGAAGCCTATTTTGATCGTGATGACCCGGTTTACAAAGGATTTCTTGAATTCAGAGATCACTTTGGTTCTGATGAGATAGGCTATATCCTTTATGAGGCGCCTGAAAAGAAGTATGGGGTATGGGATCTCGCCGTCATGCGCACCATAGATGAAATTTCAATTAAAATTGAAGAAAATGCGCCATTTGTCAAGCGGGTTCTTTCACTTTCAAATGCAGAGTTCATAGAGGGACGGGATGGAGAGCTGATTGTTCATGATATACTGAACGATTTTCCGGAGACTCAGGAAGATATGCTGAAAATCCGTGACAAGGTTCTCGCCAAACCCTTGTATCTGAATGGGCTTGCAGATGCATCCGGCCGATTTGGCGCCATTGTCGTTGAAATGCACAAATCGAGTATCGATCAGCTTGAGGAAATACAGGTCGATCCTGAAAAGGGTAATGATATTTATAACCTTTATCCGCAAGCCTCGGCAATGGCTATAAAGAAGGTTCTCTCCGCATATGAGAATACGGGCATTGTGTTCTACAATACCGGTGATGTTGAACTGAATTCCGAATATAACATTATGGCCATGAAAGAGTCTCAACGGCTGGGAATGATCACGTTCATCGTGATCGGTATTTTGCTGGCTTTTTTTTTAAGGAGTTTTTCAGGCATCGTGGGGCCGCTTTCCGTTGTCGCTCTTTCCATGTTGATTTCAGTCAGTTTTATTGGAATCATGGGTTGGAAATTTGACTTGTTATTTTCAATTTTGCCTACAGTACTTATTGCTGTGGGTGTTGCGGATTCGGTTCATATTGTCTCTGATTTCAGAACATATTACAAATCCCTGAATGACAGGCGAGGAGCCATTAAACGTACACTTTACCTGACCGGACTGCCTTGCCTGTTCACCAGTCTCACAACAGTTGCCGGGTTCGCTTCGATGGCAATTTCCCCGATAAAAATCATCAAGCATTTTGCCATTTACAGTGCGGTAGGGATTTTCGGCGCATTTGTCCTCTCTGTTACATTTCTTGTCGTTTTCCTTTCATTTGGGAAAAAGAGCATCAACGGAAATTCACCTGAAAAATCCCGTAAAAAGGACCTGGGAAATGTTCTTCTCAAAAAGTCACTTCAATATGTGGCACGGTTTGATATCAGGTACAAATGGACGATTATCATTGTTTCATTGATTGTCGGCATCTTTGCGGCAGGTGGTGTGCTTCAGATTAGAATCGATTCAAATTTTCTTTCGGAATTTTCAGACAAAGTAGATATCAAGAGAGTGACAAAGAGAGTGGACGAGGTCATGGGGGGAACGATAAGCTACAGCTATGTGTTCAATTCTGAAGCACCCGAAGGTATCATTGAGCCGGAGGTCCTTGCCGAAATCAAGGCACTTCAGGACAAGGCCAATGAAATGGATATTGTAATGAAAACATACTCAATTGTTGATTTGCTTCAGGATATCAACAAAACCTTTCATGATGAAGATCCGGATTATTATGTCCTTCCGGATACCAAAGCGCAAACAGCCCAATATCTGCTTGTCTACGAGATGTCCGGTGGAGAGGAACTTGAAAATTACATTACTTCCAGCTATGGCAGTGCCAACCTGGAAATTCGAACGAAACTCGCAAACGCTAGCGAAACGGAAAAATTTGTAGATAGCATGGATCGTTTTCTCCAATCCAGAAATTCTGATGCCATAAAACCGATATTAACCGGAATGGGGGCGTTGTGGTATAAATTGATAAAGTATATCGTTCAGAGTCAGATCGCCGGTTTTTTGATCGCATTTTCCGTAATCGCAGTGATGATGTGCGTTCTTTTCGGGTCGGTCCGTGTGGGATTGCTTTCAATGGTTCCCAATCTGGCTCCCGTGGTCCTGACGCTGGGTGTCATGGGATGGGCAGGCGTGCCTCTGGATTATGTCAAATTGATGATCGGATGCATATCCATCGGTATTGCTGTGGATGATACGATCCATCTTGTCAATCGATATCAACATGAATTCCGTCGGTGCGGCAATTATGAAAAAGCCCTTTTAAACAGCATGAATCACGTGGGCAGAGCGATTTTCATCACATCTGTTGTGCTGTTTTCCGGATTTCTTGTTTTTCTGAATTCACTGATGGACAGTCTTGCCCAGTTCGGTGTACTGGTTTCGGCAACTATCATTACGGCGTTTATGGCGGATTTCTTTTTGATGCCGGCCCTGCTTTTAGCGTTAAAACCATTTGGTCCCGAATTTTCAATAGAAGAGTAGGCCATATGGAAATGGCAGCAGCAACACATTTAATCCTTTGAATTGTATGCTTTGAAAATTATTTGCCTTGACAACAACTTATGGTTAACGATAGGTATACATAAAATTTTGACTTCGTTGTGTTGAATAAGCTCATCGAGAAAATCTAAACGTTTTATCATCCACCTTTTCCCGAAACACTTATAAATCCAACCTTATTCAGCCCGATGATTGCCTTGAAATTTGCCATGATTAACAAAAATGAACGTGGTCAGATCATCTTTTGAAGTGTTGTATAAAAATGAAGCGGAACGACCCCAATGATAACACCATATACATTATGAATATTCAGGAGAAATACAGATGATTCTTAAGATAGAAAGAACTTTTTTTTGGACCATGACGCTTATTTTTATGCTGCTGTCCACAGCCACTTCCGCTTTGGGGGATACACAAAACCTGCCTGGAAAAGTTGCTGCTGTGAATGATGCGGTTATCTCGGATCAGGATGTTGCACAAAAGATGATTGAAATCAAAAAGCAGTTTATGCAGCAAGGACGTCCTGCAGATGATCAGATGCTTGCAAGCTTCAAAAACCAGATTATCGATAATCTGATTGAAGAGGAGTTGCTCTTTCAGGAAAGCCGGAAAAAAGATATTAAAATAGACCAAATGATACTGGATAAATCATTGGCAGATATCCAAAGCAAGTTTGCCAATGAAGAAGAGTTTTTAGATGCCTTGAAAAATATGGCGCTTACCAAAGCCGATCTTATATCAAAAATTTTGCGGAATCTGTCAACACAAGAGTTGATCGGGTCTCAGATTGAAGACAAAATTAACATTCCTGAAACGGAAAGCCAGGCATTCTACAATGCCCACCCGGAATATTTCAAAACCCCCGAGCAGGTCAAGGCCAGCCATATCCTGATAAAGCTCGAACCTGAAGCCGATGAAGCTGCACGATCCGCAGCACTTGTAAAAATAAAGGATATTCAGAAACAGCTTAAAAACGGAGCGACCTTTGCCTCTCTTGCCCAAAAATTTTCAGAAGGACCCAGCAACACCAGCGGAGGGGACCTGGGATATTTTGGGAGAGGACAAATGGTCAAACCCTTTGAAGATGCTGTCTTTGCATTGAAATCGGGAGAGACGAGCGACATCGTCGAAACGCAGTTCGGGTTGCATTTGATCCAGTTAACAGATAAAAAACCCGAAGGAACGGTTGATTATAAAGAGGCAAAGGAAAAAATATCCCAGCATTTAAAACAGGAAAGAATGAAACAGGATATCGATACCTATATTCAGGAATTGAAAAAAAATGCAAAGATAGAAAAATTTTAAGCCTTTATTCTATGCAAATGATGACTCTCAAGTCACGTGATTTTAATCAGGTGTTATGACGAGAAGATGTAAAATATATAAATAATCAGAATATGGAGAACTTCATATGGCAGATGGTATTGTTAAATGGTTTAGCCAGGAAAAAGGGTATGGATTTATCGAACAACAAAATGGTCCGGATGTATTTGTCCATCATTCGGGCATCAATGCCTCAGGATTTAAATCCCTGAATGAGGGAGACAGGGTTACATTTGAAATCAACCAGGGTCCAAAAGGGCCAACCGCTGTGAATGTGACCGTTGTGTAACTGCGTTATCTGCCATTAATTTGGGAGATCCCGGAGGCCTATAAGGTGTGGCCGCATGATGTGAAATTGAGTCCAATATCACATATCTGCGGCCGTAACCCTTTCCAGTTCATCAATGGTGGTAAGTCCGCGCAGCACTTTTTTTAAACCATCGTACCTGAGGGTTTCAAAACCACTTTGTTTGGCCTTTTTTTCGATTTCTATGATGGAAACGTTTTTGGCCACCATTGACCGGATTTCTTCCGTCATGATAAAGATTTCATGGATGGCTACCCTGCCTGTATATCCGGTGTGGTTGCAGTCCAGGCATCCTTTGCCTTTATAGAAGGTGACTTTTTTTTGGCCGTTCCAGATGAAATATCGTTCTATTTCGGAAGGATCCGGTTCATACGATTCCTTGCATTTGGGGCATATCTGCCGTACAAGGCGCTGGGCCATTACACCTATTATGGAGGGGGCTACAAGAAAAGGCTCTACCCCGATTTCAACCAGGCGGGTTACTGCCTGAAGGGAATTGTTGGTGTGCATGGTGGCCAGAACAAGGTGACCGGTCAAGGCAGCCTGGGAGGCTATTTTAGCAGTCTCAAGATCACGTATCTCGCCGATCAGTATTACATCAGGGTCCTGCCGGAGAAAAGACCTTAAAATTGATGCAAAGTTGAGTTCAACCCCGGGATTAATCTGTACCTGGTTTACGCCCGGCAATTTGTATTCCACAGGATCTTCAGCGGTCATGATGTTGACTTCCGGCTCGTTCAAATGCTGTAACACGGAAAAAAGGGTCGTTGTCTTACCGGAGCCTGTGGGTCCGGTGACAAAAAATACGCCATTAGGCGTGTCAATGATTTTTTTGAGGATATCGATATTTTTCTGAGAAAGTCCCAGCTGTTCAACAGTGGGTATGTGCTGTTTGCCTGCCTGCCCCAGAATACGCAAGACCATTTTTTCGCCATGAATCGTGGGGATGGAAGAAAACCTGAAATCTATCGATCGATTGGAAAGATCAAGGCTGAATCTGCCGTCCTGAGGCCGTCTTTTTTCCGTAATGTCAAGGCCAGCCATCACTTTCATGCAACTGGCAATGGGTGAAATAAGTTCACTGCTCAGTTTGATTCTGTCGTTCAGAACCCCATCCACCCGGAATCGAATTCTGACCAGTTTTTCCTGTGATTCGATATGAATATCACTGGCTTTCTCCTTGATGCCCAGAAGCATGATTGCCCGGCAGAACTCCACGAGTGCTTTATCGCCGGCCATGGCTTTTAATTCTTCAGGGGTTATTTTGTCCGAACCGGCAAAAGCATTCTCCATAATATTGTTCATTAAGCCGGATATAGCTTCCTTTGACTGATACTGGACTTCAATGCTGTCTTCGATTTCTTCCGGAAAGGAAAAGATCATGCTCACTTTTTTGCCTATGAGACTTTCCGCATCTTTTATCGCGTCCAGGTTCATCGGGTTTGCTGTCGCTATAGTTACGGTTCCCTCGATTTCATAAAGGGGAATCATTTTATGTTTTTTTGCCAAGTCCTGGGGAAGTTTTTTAATGATGGAGGGTTGGAAAAGTGTTTTTGAGAGTTCCACATAAGAAACGCCAATGGAATCGCCCCATAATTTCCCTAAAATATTTTTATCGATACCCCCTTTTTTCTTAAGATGCTTTAAAATTTCATAAGTATCATCACTGTATTCAATCCTCAATTTTTTCACATCATCTTCGGTAAGTATCTTTTTTAAAACAAGAAAGTTCATGAAATTTTGATTTTTCATGATGATTGGTTTCTCCTGTCTGCGTGTTTTTTTTCAAGAAGTTTTTTGATTTCATCCTGCGAAAGAACACCTTTTGTTTTTATGCGCTTATCTCCTTTTTCATCTTCGACAATCTCCTTAAGCATTTTTTCAAGGTCATATCGTTCAGTCATGGGTATTCCTCTTGTTTTTTTTATATTCGGTCCATGTTTGGTTAATCATTTTTTTAATTTCCTGTGAAGGCGTGTCCTTTCTGATGTAACCGGATGCACCCAATTCAATGCACCTGGAAACGGTCTCATAATCGGATACCGATGTGAGCATGATGACAAATGCATCGGGATCAGTCTCCATGATGTCTTTCAAGACGTCATCGCCCGTTTTCCCCGGCATGTTGATGTCAAGAAAAAGGATGTCCGGTTTTTTTTTACGAAACATATGCATAACCTGATTCCCATTTTCCGCCTCGCCCACCACCTGGCCATTCATGGATTCAATGTTCTTTTTCATGAGAACGCGGATATGGCGTTCATCATCAGCCAGGAGCACTTTCAGCTTCCTTTTTTTCTGGCGTGTATCTTCTTCACTTGAAGCGGGATCCGGTTTAGACTCAGCCTCCGGACATTTTTCATCAGAAACAGGATGATATGGCAGGACCAGTGAGAAAAGTGAGCCTTGTCCGGGGCTGCTTTTGACCAGGATATCCCCCTGATGGGCTTCGGCAATTTTTTTGGCAATGGAAAGACCCAGACCGGTACTTTTTTCCCCGCCCGTTGGTTTGACGCTCAAACGCTGAAATTCGCCAAACAGTTTATCCTGCTCTTCTTCGGGAATGCCTGTACCCTGGTCTTTTATATGAAAAAAGAGCTTTTCATTTTCTGTTTTTACGCTAATCATGACTGTTGTGTTTTCAGGGGAATACTTGATGGCATTTCCGATCAGATTATCAATGACCTGGATTATTTTCTGGGTGTCAAGGCTGACCGGACTGAGTTCTTCTATGGAAAATTCGATCTTTATTTTTTTTTTCCGGGAAACGATATGGTAGAGTTTGATCCGCTCTTCAACGAGTTTCCCAAAGGACACCGTCTCCAAAACAAGATCCAGTCGGCCACTTTCAATTGCCGAGACATCCAGGAGGTCATTTACCAGATTCAACATATCCTGGCTTGCCTTGTGAATAATTGAAATCAGGCTTTTCTGCTCCTGGGACAGCGGATCGGTTTCTTCATCCAAAAGCATTTCGCTGAACCCTCTGATGGATACCAGAGGTGTTCTCAGATCATGGGCAGCCATCCCCAGAAAACGGTTTTTCACTTTGTTCAGTTCAAACAGTTTCTTCTCTGATATGGCGTAATTATCAATTATTTTTTTTAACAGCCTGTTTAAGGTTTCCGTATCATTTTCAAAAGCCCTAAAGTTTACAAGCATAATGATCATCTCTGATGGCTTGAGTTCATTTTTTAAAAGTTTTTCAAGATGAATATAAAACGCTTGTTTGCTATTCATTGCTGCGGAACCTTTCAAGAAGGGGGTTAATATTTCCCAGTTCACCATAGGGCCTGTCATCCAGTATCCCGTCAATTCCCACTTTTTTGAGCTTCACCAGTTTGTTGAACATAAAAACGATATCCTCCGTGTTAAAGATGCAGCTTCCATGCTGAGGAGCAATCTTGGTAAACGGAATGGTTGCCATTGTTTCAAGAGCATGAATCAGCGATCTTTCGCAGGGCATCATCATTTTGTGAAACTTGAGTATTTCCCTGACATGGCAATAGTCTTCATTGAGCGGGCATTTGTCGTAGTTCTCACAGATCCTGCATTCTTTTTTAATTTCAAGGAAAAGTTGCCACTTGCTTCCATAACTGCCGAAAAGATCGCTTGAGAACATGACTCCGGATTTCGAATCAAAGGTCACAAAACTACCACCCAAATGCGCATAAGGTGTTGAATAGAAGGCAAGCTTTCTTCCTGATGCAAAGGCAAAGTTGTACCCAAGAGTTTCAACAGACACGATTTTTGAAGACAACGAGTAATGCCTTATAAACATGCTATTTTCTTCCTTTGAAATAATTTTTAAATCATCTCTGTCAATGATGTCTTCATAGTTTGAAACGCTGCCACACAAATCAGGGTCGTAATGCTGATAGATCAAGGCGCAAATTGATTTAGGCGTGATTCCTGTCTGAAGGATTTTCGTCATTACAGTCGGAAAATCCGGACGACTGCCCCCGTCTATCACCACAGCCTCTTCACCGTCGATGATCAGGTAGGGGTTGCAGTGGAGGCCCTCTTGCGTGTCATTAAAGCCCACCCAAAAAACGCCATCAGCAATCTCAACGGCCCTGTCATAGTTTTCTTTGTCTCTGTTAATCATAAAACCCTCATTATTTGAATAGATAGTGTTAATAATACCGAAAAAGGACGACGGTGTTTCTGCCAGTATTCAGATAGCAGGATCTGCTTCTTGATTTAAACGATTCAGTTCAGATTTGGGATTAACTCAACAACGTATTCGTATTTGGGTGCGCAGATAGTGGTTCGATCTGTTTTTTTACATGAAAAAATCTGTAAGATTTTTTCATTTTAATTACAAATATTTAATACAAAACCGGTTTAAGATCAATACAAAATTACAAGTGGGCACGGAAAGATTCGGATGATTAAAAACAGTTGCCAAATGATGACAATATTGAGATAATCCATTCCAATATAAATATCATGTTCGTAATTTCAAATTATGTTTTTTTAGCGAAACCCCGGAAAGAAAACTTCAAACAACACCAAGAGGTCAAATCATGCAAGAAAAGCTATGGCATCAGCATTACGACTATAATGTCCCAACCAGCATGCGTTTTCCACGTATCCCTGCACAAAACCTGCTTCAGTTGGCAGCCAATTTTTATCCTGACAAAGCAGCCATTAATTTTTTCGGCACGGAAATGTCTTTCTGGGATCTTAGAAAAAATGCAATCCGCCTGGCAAATGCCTTGGCGTCTTTGGGGATTAAAAAAGGAGACAGGGTGGGCATTCATCTTCCCAATTTACCCCAATATCCGGTTATGTATTATGCTGTTTTGCACCTGGGGGCCATTGTCGTTAATTTCAATCCGCTATATACGCCGGATGAACTGAAATCACTCGTGAAACAAACCGGCTTAAAAGCCGTGCTGACAATGGATGCCTTTATTCCCAATATAAAGGAAGTGACAAAAGCGGTTGACATTCCGATTCTCATTGCAACATCTCTATTTGATTATAAGGATGGCATGGATTCGAGCACGTCTGAAAGCCTGAAATTGGAATCCGGATGGCATCATTTCTCGCAGCTCATCGAAAATTGCACAAACGATGCGCTGCCCAAGGTCGATATCCTTCCTGAAGACCCGGCCATGATTCAGTTTACAGGGGGGACCACAGGCATCCCCAAAGGCGCAACCTTGACCCATGGCAATGTTATTGCTGCCGCATTTACCGCAGTCACCTGGGGAGCGCCGACTGCTGACCTTACCCCTAGAGAAAAGCGAAATGTCATGCTGGCCCTGCCCTTATTTCATGTATACGCAAATATTGTGGGAATGAACTGGGCCATGCTGAACTGTGCTACAATGATACTCGTGCCCCGGTTTGAAATTGACTCCTTTATGGATTTACTGGCCAATTTTGATTCCATCACCTTTTTTCCTGCGGTTCCCACCATGATCAATGCCATTGTGCACCATAAAAAAGCAAAAGAACTGAACCTGGCAAAAAAAATCAACCTTTTAAACAGTGGCGGTGGGCCGATACCTGTGGAGCTCATTGATGAAGTCAAGAATCTGGGCATAACATACAGCGAAGGGTTCGGCATGAGTGAAACGACGTCTCTTGGCCTTTCAAATCCCAATCTGGGTTTAAAGAAAAATGGCTCAATCGGTATTCCCATTATCGGAATGGACGTTAAGTTGGTTGACACGGCAACCGGGGAGAAGGAAGTGCCGATTGGTGAACCCGGCGAACTCCTTTTAAAGGGGCCTCTTGTGATGAAGGGATACTGGGAGAATCCGGAGAAAACAGCCGAAGAATTGAAAGAAGGATGGCTTTTTTCCGGTGATATCGCGAAAATGGATGAAGATGGATATTTTTATATTGTTGACAGGAAAAAAGATATGGTTATCGCAGGCGGATACAATATCTACCCCAGGGATATTGACGAGGTTCTCTACCAGCACCCTAAAATTCTGGATGCTGTTTCTGTAGGAATCCACGATGCCTACCGGGGGGAAACCATCAAGGCGTATATCGTTTTGAAAAAAGATGAAACTGCCACGGAAAAAGAGATTATTTCCTTCTGCAAGGAAAAGCTTGCGGCATACAAGGTGCCAAAGCTCGTTGAATTCAGGAATGAACTTCCAAAATCGGCTGTTGGCAAAATTCTGAGAAAAGTACTTCGTGAGGAAGAAGCGCAAAAAAAACAGAAGGAAAAAAAATAAAACCACAGAGAGCACAGAAAAAAGAGTCTGACATTTCCATGCTCTGCGTTCTAATTGCCCTTTGGGGTTAGTAAATGAGATGATCCATCATCAGCCAGATTCATTTTCCAGTGATATTAGATTCCTACCTCCTTCAGGCTCATATGTGACTTTACCCTTTTTCCCAATAGGACAATGCGTTTCAAACCGGGATAGCACCTCAGGAGGACCAAACATGAAGGCAAATGCCCGCCTGCCATTTTCAAGACGGCCAGTTACCGTCATGTGATGGGGCAGACCGGATTTTTCATAAACAATTATATAGGATTCGATTTCAAGAATGCCTTCTGCCTGTTCAATCGGATCAGGAAGCGCTGCTTGTTCTATCTGTTCCTGAATGGCACTATCATCCCTGTCATGCCAGGGAAAAGCACCTTTTTCCTTGCCGTAAACTCCCACAGACCATTTGGTGTTAAACCACCCAAGGGCTGTCACCAGAGCCTTTTTCCCCAGCGTCGCTCTTATATAATTGACAACATTTGAAATAGAATGGAGCGAATAATTGTTACCAGGGCCTCCAAAATATGCAAGGCCGCCTGTCAGTGAGATTTCTCTTTTGTCGTCAATACTCACGCCAAGCGCATTCTTTGCGATTTCCACGGCACATGGAAAACAGTTGTAAAAATCAAAGACGTCGATATCATTAATCGACAGACCGGCCTGTTCCAAGGCGAGCTTTCCGGCATTCTCAAGCGCAGGAGAGGTAAATAGTTCTGGCCGTCTGGAGAGGTTCCAGATATTGTTAAAGGAGGCCCCTCCCATGGGATAGACCCATTTTTCAGAAGGTATTCCCAACTCTTCTGCGAATGCCTCACTGGTCATCAGTACAGCGGCAGACTGATCCACATTTAAATTGGCGCTCATCCACAAGGTATAGGGGAACCCTACAAACCGGTTGGGAGCAACGGGCTTTGAAATCTCGTCAGCTGTTCTTTCAGTTCGAAACCAGGCATAAGGATTTCGGGAGGCTACTTTTGACAGCCGGGAACAGATATCACCGATGATTTTTCTATGGGTTTCAATGTCCCGGCCCGATGCATGCCTTAATGCATTTTCAATATAGGCATAGGCATATGGCGGCGCCATGATATCATAGAAAAATTCATGATCGCTGCCGCCTTCTCTTTCTTCGCCATCCAGATATTGAGGGGCTTCGTAAGCCGGCCAGTTCAGGGTGATTTCTCCTTTCTGGGCGCGCCTTGCCGCAAAACCGGCTTCTGCCCCTGTAATAACCGTTACCCGGCTTTTGCCTGCCGTAATATCGTTCGCTGCCTTGTTGATATATAGCTGCGGGGTGTTTCCGCCTACAGGACTGTAGTATTTGTATTTTGGAGATATATTCAGGTTTTTTGCGAGTTCCCCGCATACATCCTTATAAGCATGGGAGAATATGTTAACCACACGAATGGTATCTACATGTTCCAGAAGCTTTTCCATGCCAGAGTCTTTTGCGGCATTTTTCGCCGTGATGGTCATGAGTCCCAACGGGTCGGCAGGAGAGGGCGTATCCTTTGCCTGTGTAAATTGAGAAACGCCAACAATAACGGGTGTATGAACGGCAGTCATGATACAGTTCCTTATATTATCGTAGGGCTCATTCAATCTTGTTTTTAAATGAGCCCTTCCTGTTAAATCACATAACCTGAAATGATTTCTTTCATGATTTCTGTGGTACCGCCTCCGATGGAGAGAATGCGGTTGTCCCTGTAAAGTCTTTCCACAAGGGTTTCTCTCATGAAGCCATACCCGCCGAAAATCTGTACTGCATCATAGGTTGCCTTGTCACTGACCTGACAGGCAAAATTTTTGGCCATGGACACTTCTTTCAACTGGTCGACACCGGCGTTCATTTTTGCGGCAACCCTGTAGGTAAATTCACGGCTGGCTTCCACAAGCGTCGCCATATCAACGAGCTTGTGGCGGGTGACCTGAAATCCATTCAGGCGTTTTCCGAATACTTCCCTGCTTTTGGCGTATTTGATGGATTCTTCAAGCGCAAGCTGTGCGGTCGTATTGGCCATCACACAAAGCATGAGCCGTTCCATCTGAAAATTTTCCATGATGATATAAAACCCTTTGTTCTCCTCGCCAATACGGTTTTCAACAGGCACCCTGCAGTTATCAAAATAGATTTCTGCGGTATCGGACGCCCACCAGCCCATTTTTTTCAGTGCTCTGCCCACTTTGTATCCGGGGGTATCCTTTTCAATAACCAGAAAACTGATGCCATGGGCGCCTTCTCCACCCGTTCTTACAGCACAGGTCAGTTGCTCTGCACGGACACCGGTCGTGATAAATGTTTTACTGCCATTTACAACATAATGATCGCCATCCCTTACAGCTGTCGTCTTGAGGTTGGCCACATCCGAACCGCCAGAAGGTTCTGTGATACCAAGAGCAGACATTCTTTTTCCGGCAAGAACGGGTTTGACAAATTTTTCATGCTGCGTCGGTGTCCCATGAATGACAATAGGGGGAAGGGCGATACCAAAAGAAGCGATACTTGAAACCAGTCCTGTTGATCCGCATCTCACCATTTCTTCATTGAATACAATCGCTGTAAATACATCCCCTCCGGCACCACCCAGATTTTCGGGAATGCCAACACCCAGATATCCGAGATCAGCCATTTTTTCATAAAGTTTCCGTGGGTATTCACCGGCTTCTTCCCATTCTGTGACATTTGGCGTGATTTCTTTTTTTACAAATTCACGAAGTGCTTTCCTGAAAAGTTGATGTTCTTTCCCAAAGTATTCCTGGTAAGTATTTGAAGTGCTTGCGCCAACAGTCATCGTTGTCTCCTTTTGTATAATGGTTTTAAAAAATTTTTAGAACATGCGTTCACCTGGTTGCGGGCCGCCTTCCGGCGGGCCTGCAAAGGCCTGTGCGATCGACATCCATTTTTCAGCGGTTATTCCTTTCGTAATGATGGCGGTATCTTTTATATGTCGTCTTTTCGTCACTACCAGAGAGAAATCAAGTGCATCCCCTTTTACGCTGTTTGCGGCATCGGAAGGACCCCACTCCCAGATGTCTCCTGATGGGCTTGTCAGTTCTACTCTTACAGGGTCCTGAGGGATATCGAGTTTTCTGTTCATGAAGCTCCATCCAAATGTCGTCACACCGATATGGGCAACGTGTTTCAACCGTTCCGTTCCCGGGCGTTTTATTTTCAGGGCATCCACAATGTCCTGGCCATGGGCCCAGGTTTCCATGATTCTGGCGGTGGCCGATGATCTGGCACTCATCGGCGGACCATACCATGGCAATCGGTCTTTGGGATTTTTGAGCCTGAATGCGTCAAGAAGTTTTGATCGTTCATTCCGCCACCATGAAAGCAGTTTCGGAACAGGCAATTTGCCTCCAATCGCATTCACCTTTTTAAACACACTGTCCATGTCAGTAATACCTTCGAGCATTTTTGCCATATGAGCGGCAAAAGCATCCCCATCGGTTGCAGACAATCTTGCTGCTTCGTCATAATAGGCGATATGACTGATTTCATCTTTAATGGTCCAGTCATCCAATGGGGTGACGATTTGCCACTGATCTTCTCTTAGTTCTGATACAATTGCATCCAGTGAATTGTATTCTGCGTCAAGGTCCTTTAAAATCGATTCCATGAAATATGCCTCCGTTTGTTTTGATGAATGATTAGATATTTTTGTATCAGGTCTTTAACGTTCAGTTTGGTTTGCTCTTTTCATTGGAAATCAGGCTGGATACGCCACCAATTGTAAAAGCCACCGCGCTGTCTGCAATGTCCATGAGATTACAGGATGAATCGTCCCAGATCATGTAATGACAGGCAATCTGAGCATAAATTCCCACAATACTGACAGCCATAATTTCTGCTGAACGATCTGACTCGTATTTAAAGCCGATATTGTCACTGAGTTTCAAAAGGGCGTTTTTGATATCCAGGGCCATTTTCATAAATAGTTTTTTTCGCTGATCTTCAACCTCTTCCCCTTGTCCCACGGCCTCGCGGAACAGAATAATCGCTTTTTCCGGATGTTTCAGACAGAAGTCTCTGAAAAAGGAAAGCCCTGCGTTTTTTAATCCGTCCATGGAGTGATCTGCCGCACCGAATGCATCACCTATCATTTTTCTGAATTCATAACCGCTTTTCCGCATGGCCGTGAGAAGCAGATCTTCCTTGTTCCTGAAGTACGAATAGACCGTAGCGGCTGATACTTCCGAAAGATCACCGATCTGTTCCATGCTGGTCTGATGATATCCTTTTTCCGCAAACAGTTTTTCTGCGGCATTTAAAATGCTTTGATAGCGATATTCCTTATCCCGCTGTCGCCTTAAAGCACTTCTCGATGGTTTGATAATGGGTTCTTTCATCGTGATGTATCCTGTTTTACAGCCCTTCCAGTTTTGCGATAATATCGCACATGACTTCACTCGCCCCCCCGCCGATCGAGATCAGCCTGGAATCCCTGTACGCTCTTGAAATATGCATTTCGTTCATAAACCCCATGCCACCATGCATCTGAAGACAACCATCGGCTACTTTATTCATGAGGTCTCCTGCAATCAGTTTCCCCATGGAAATTTCCCTGGACGCATCCTGACCGGCCATTTTCAGTCTCACCACATGATAGGTCAGTTGCTTCAGACATTCGATTTCCGTCACCCATTTTGCGATTCTGTGTCGGAGAACCTGTTTTTTAATGAGGGGTTTTCCAAATACGATTCTTCCCTTTAAATAGTCTACGGTTTCATCGATCATATTTTTTGTGGCCACATAGGCCATTGGCATGCAGGAAAAACGCTCATGTTGAAACTGCATCATTTGATGAATGAACCCTTCGTTCTCCACACCAATCAGGTTTTCTGCAGGGATTTTCATGTTGTCAAAATAAAGTTCGGCCGTATCACTGCTGCGCATGCCCAGTTTGTCCAGTTTTCTGCTTACCTGGAATCCCGGAAGATTGGTGGGAACGACAAAAAGACTAAAGGAGTGGTAGCCTGGTGCGTCGCTGGTTCTTGCAAGAAGCGTTAAAAAGTCAGCCTGGGTGCCATTGGTGATATAGGTTTTTGACCCGTTTAAAACATAGTGATCCCCTTCTTTTTTCGCTGTTGTTTTGAGGGCAGCCACATCTGACCCGGCATCCGGTTCGGTTACGGCGATCGCAGCCACCATGTCCCCCTTTATTGCCGCTGTCAGGTATTTTTCTTTTAAGTATTCGCTGCCGAATTCATCAATGGCAGGTGTGGCCATATTGGTCTGAACGGCAATGGCCATGGGGATACCGCCGCACCTGATATGGGCAATCTCTTCCAGGAAAACCGTTTCATACCAGTAGTCCAGTCCTTCACCACCATACTTTGAGTCATACCGGATCCCTAAAAAACCCAGGTCGCCCATTTTTTTGAACAGGTCATGGAGTGGGGCCACTCCTTTTTCCTCCCATTCATCAATATGAGGATTGATCTCGCGGTTTACGAAATCCCGGACTGCTTTCCGGACCAGCTCATGATCTTTTGTAAAATACATCTCGCTACCCATAATGACCTCCTTAAAATGAGTTATTTAAACCTTTATAATGATGTTAATATGGATTCCGGCATATCTATCACCTTTGCCCGTAAATATTCGCCTAATGTTTTGGCCTGGGGATCACTTCTCATCGATGCGGCTGCCCCTTCACCCAGAACGCCTTTGATGTAAAAATTCAGTGCATTGAGATTGGGCAGTTCATGTCTTTCCATCTTGTACTCTTTCATGTCGGGAAGTAGTCTCTTCAATTGGTCGATGGTGAGAAATTCTTTCAGGAATGAATAGCCTTGGGATGTTTTTGACCATACTCCCAGATTGGCGTTTCCCCCTTTGTCTCCTGAACGTGTGGCAAAAGCACGCCCTAACGGTGCTGATATCATTTGGCCTTTGGGCATAGGCGAACATGGAATTTCGTTGACAGACGGTTTTGGATAATCCGGAATGGGGAGAACAGCATTAACGAGATGTTCAGCGCCTCCAACCATTACTCTCTGGCATATATGTTTTGAAGACACCAAAGCCGGCCAATGCTGAATGGCCGGCATTCCGTTTGTAGGCGGGCTTGTCAGCGTAAAACCGGGGATATTGGCCAGGGCAAGTTCCACAATTTTCGATGAAAACAGCTTGCCTGCTTTTTTCTGGTCCGGGTCCATGACGGTTATTCGCAGATATGAATAGGCATCTTCATTGGTTTCCGGATTGTCTTTTCCCGAGCGGGTCAATTGAATATCGATCGCGGAAAAGGCATTTCTGCCACCAAGTGTTTCAAGGAATGTGTCTTCCACGATTTTTGCCTTTTTCCCGATATCAAGGCCTGTTAATACCACGGTCATGGAATTTCTGTACCCATAGAGATTATTGATGCAGACTTTTGTATGATCGGTGGGCGGTTCGCCCCTGACATTTTCTACCTTTACCCGGTCTTCACCATCCGCCTTCAGCGTGATGGTGTCAAATCTTGCGATGACATCGGGCGTGAGATAGGCAGGATCACGAATTTCATAAAGAAGTTGGGCTGTAACCGTACCCACGGATACCAGGCCGCCGGTATTTTTGTGTTTGGTAATGACAAATGACCCATCCGCATGCATTTCAGCAACAGGAAAGCCCACGTTGTGGAATGATGGTACTTCTTCCAGAAATGAATAATTGCCGCCGGTGGCCTGGGCACCGCATTCAATGATATGGCCTGCTACATAGGCTCCTGCAAGTCTGTCCCAGTCATTTTGTTTCCAGTTGAATTTCCAGGCGCAAGGCCCGGATACAAGCGCTGCATCGGCAATCCTGCCTCCAACGACGATATCTGCGCCAGCTTCCAGCGCTTTTGAGATTCCCCATCCGCCCAGATAGGCATTTGCCGTAATCGGAACCGCATTCGCCTCTTTGAGGCTTTTTCCTTTATCCAGGTGGGTGAAGGGTTCACCGTCTTCCTGAAGTTCATTGATCCTTCCCATCAGATCATCACCTTCGATACAGGCAATAGAAGGCGAAAGTCCCAGTTCCTTAGCCATTTTTTCAAGTGTAGCCGCAAGCCCTTTGGGATTTAATCCGCCCGCATTGGCAATGATTTTTATTTTTTTGTCGAGGCACTCTCCCATGACCTGTTCCATCTGTTTTAAAAAAGTGGCAGCATATCCTTTCTGCGGATCCTGCAATTTTGTCCTGAAAAGAATGGCCATGGTCAGTTCGGCCAGATAATCGCCGGTCAATACATCGATATGCCCCCCTTGAACCATCTCCCTTGCGGCAGTGATTCTGTCTCCAAAAAATCCGCTGCAGTTGGCAATAACGAGTTTTTCTTTGATGTTGCTCATATTATTCTTCCTTCTCAATGTCTACAAGTATATCGCCAGGGGCGACCTTATCTCCTTCTTTTGCATTCACTTTTGTAACGGTGCCGCCAAATGGTGCAGTCAGTGTTGTTTCCATTTTCATGGCAGACAATACAACAAGCTTCTGGCCTTTTTCTATCCGGTCACCCCTATTGACCAGAACGGAGATGACAATAGCAGGCATGGGTGGTGTCACCACATCAGGGATGTTGGCTCCCGATCTTTTCTTGTTTTTCGCGAAACGGTGACTGTCATCGTCTTCGATATAGTAAGGCATTCCGTTTATCACGATAATCTTTTTTCCATTGTCATCAGCCACATAGACGTTAATGCCTTTTCTGCCATTTCCATCATCCAGGTCCATGTGAATATGATGGTCTGAAATACGGGTAACCATTGCCTGAATATCCTTCTCTTCCATTGTCAGAGTAAGCGTATTTCCCTCAGTAATGGCAGCAAGGATTTTTTTTGTTTCATCGTTTTGTTTGAGATTGTATTCCATATATTTCTCCGTGTTGTCGTCGGGCAAAGGAATTGTTCCTATGGCCGGTAAAAGCCTATGGTTTCCCATGGGGTCGGGAAATCGCTGTTTTTCACTGACTGTGGATTCTGCGTGACCGTTTTTGACAGTTCATCTGCAATAAAGGCGATGTAAGCAAGGGCAGTATCCTTCTTGTCGGGCTTCCATGCCGGGAAATGGGTGTCTATAAAGTCTGTTGTGGTGTCTCCCTTTTTAAATGCATCTGAATTCATGATATCGATCAAAAAAGGGATGGGGGTTTTAATTCCAAGAATGACATAATCTTTGAGCGCCTGAATCATTCGCTGGATAGCCAGTTCCCTGTTCTCCGCGTGGACAACGAGTTTTGAAAGGATCGGATCGTATTCAACAGGCACCGTATATCCCGAATAGATACCGCAGTCATTTCTTATTCCGGGGCCTTTGGGTTCCTTCATGAAAAGAATTTTTCCCGGTGACGGGAAAAAGGCGTTTTCCGGGTCTTCTCCGTAAATTCTGCACTCAATGGCATGGCCTTTGGCTGAAATGTCTTTCTGGGAAAGTGTGAGTTTCTCTCCGGCAGCGATCCTGATCTGATGTTTTACAAGGTCTATTCCTGTAATCATCTCTGTTACCGGATGCTCTACCTGAAGTCTGGTGTTCACTTCAAGAAAGTAGAACTGGTTGTTCATATCGAGGAGAAATTCAACCGTACCGGCATTGACGTATCCCGCGGCCTTTGCAGCAGAAACAGCGGCCTTCCCCATTGCTTGCCTTAATTCATCTGACAGGGCAGAAGACGGCGATTCTTCTATGATTTTCTGATACCGCCTCTGGATGGAGCATTCTCTTTCAAGAAGGTGAATCACATGGCCATGGGTGTCTGCAAGAATCTGAATTTCAACGTGGCGGGGTTTTAATAGATACTTTTCAAGATAAATTGACCCGTTCCCAAAGGCCTGACTGGCTTCTCTTTCGGCTGCTTCACAGGCATCTTTCATGTCCGTTTCTTTGAATACGATTCTCATTCCCTTGCCACCACCTCCAGCGGCTGCCTTGATGAGAACGGGATATCCAAGCTCTTCGGCTTTTTTCATTAAAGAGGAGATATCTGTTTCCGGTTCACTCATGCCGGGTGTGACCGGGACATTACTTTTGATCATGATCTGTCTTGCGATGGTTTTGTCTCCCAGGTTTTTGATGACATGGGCCGGCGGACCGATAAATACAATTTTTTTCTTTTCACACAGTGCCGCAAAATCGGCATTCTCCGAAAGAAAACCATAACCCGGGTGAATGGCCTCAGCACCGGTTTCCTTGGCAGCCTTGATGATGGCAGCCATATTCAGGTAGCTTTCCTTTGGGGCTGATTTCCCGATATAAACCGACTGGTCTGAAAAAAGTCTGTGGGCGGCGTTGATGTCTGCATCTGAATGAACAGAAACCGTTGAAATGTCCATTTCACGCAACGTTTTCATGATACGTAAGGCGATTTCACCACGATTTGCGACTAATATTTTTTTAAACATGATGCCCGAATTCCTGTCCATGGGTTTGATTTTACATTCTGAATATACCGTGACCGTATATATCGTCCCGGATGGGTGCGTTTAAGGAGGCAGAAATACTCATCCCCAGAATATCTCTGGTTCTTGCCGGATCGATGATGCCGTCATCCCACATTCGGGCTGTGCTATAGTAGGCATTTCCTTCCTTTTCCGCAGCATTGATGATCGGTTGTTTCAAAAAGTTTACTTCTTCTGCTGTCAGATCCGGTTTGCCCAGTCTCGTATTCTGATCGTTGGTGATTTTAACAAGCACATCTGCTGCCTGAGGACCGCCCATGACGCCTATTTTGGAATTGGGCCACATCCATAAAAAGCGGGGGGAATAGGCCCTGCCGCACATGGCGTAATTGCCTGCACCAAACGACGCACCCACAAGCACCGTAAATTTGGGGACAGATGCAGTGGAAACAGCGTTGACCATTTTATGTCCGTTCTTGGTGATGCCTCCCTGTTCATAGGCTTTGCCGATAATGAATCCGTTTATGTTCTGCAGGAATACCAGTGGTATTTCCTTCTTGTCGCACAACTGAATGAACTGGGTGGCTTTTAATGCGCTTTCGGAAAAGAGAATGCCGTTGTTGGCGAGAATGCCCACCGGATATCCGTGAATATGCGCATAGCCGCAGACCAGTGTCGATCCGTAATGCTCCTTGAATTCGAGAAATCGGCTTCCGTCTACGATTCTCGCGATAACTTCCCTGCAATCATATGGTACGGCAAGATCGCGGCTGACAATTCCATAAATCTCCTTGGGATCATAAAGGGGAGGTTCCGGCTGGATCCTGTTCAGTTTTGTTTTCTCTTTGGCAGGCAGGTTTCGGACGATATTTCTTATTATCCGGATGGCATCTTCGTCATCTTCCGCAATATAATCGGAGACGCCGGATTCGTAACAGTGAACCTGTGCACCGCCAAGCTCGTCAGCCGTGACTTCTTCACCGGTGGCTGCTCTCACCAGAGGCGGCCCGCCCAGAAAAATCGCCCCATGACCTTTTACATGCACAATTTCATCACACATGGCAACCCCGTAAGCACCTCCCGCCGTACATAACCCCATAACCGCCGCAATCTGGGGAATACCCATTTTGGATTTCATGGCCTGGTTGTAGAAGAGCCTGCCGCCCCCATCCAGATCCGGGAAGATTTCAGACTGAAGTGGCAGATAAGCGCCTGCTGAATCGATCAAACTGATATTAGGCAACCGGTTTTCCATGCAGATGGTCTGACAGCGTAACCCTTTTTTGACACTGATCGGATAACCGGCACCGCCCTTTATCGTGGCATCGTTGATAGAGACAAAAACCTCTCTCCCTTCCACAATACCGATACCTGCGATCAGGCCAGCTTTATGCACTTTGCCGTCATACAGGTCCTTGCCGACAAGTGCGCCAATTTCCAGAAAAGGCGTGTTTTTATCTAGCAGGAGGTCCAGTTTTCTTTTGGCAGGGATTTTACCCGATTCTTTCAGCCGGTTTCTGGCTTTTTCAGACCGGTCTTCCATGGCTTTTTTAAGCTCCTTTTCCAGGTCCTGGAGAAGGGTAGTCATAGCTTCTTTGTTTTTAGCGTATTCTTCTGAATTGATATCGACTCGGCTTTCAATAATATCCATGATTCGGTAACCTCTGCTAACAGGAAAAATGGGTTAATATCGATGGAACTTTTTCATTTCTAAATAATATTTATAATAAATACAAATATTTAAAATATTGAAATGTTATATGAATATCATTTAATTGCTAAATCGGATTCAACTAAATGTCAAGCTATTATTTTTTTCAGTTTGTAAAAATAGATAAATGTAATATTTTTAATTATTTATTATGTATAAATCGACATAAAGTATTATCGAATTTATATATATTTAAACATATATTGTGAGTATTATATTCACTTTATCGTTGCATATAGGCCCATCCGGCAGTCTGATATCCCGGGTAGGGATTCGAAAGAAAAACCCTATCCGCTTGTCACAAAGGATTATTGGGGATTCCATGTCGGCTGTGATTTGATCGTTAAGATGAATACGTAAAAAGTTTACAGACTTGAATCAACAAATGGTAATTTTGTGAATTACATCTACATTTTTGTGGATGGTCATACAAAATGAAAAGTTAACAGTTGACATCTTTACTATTCAGTTGTATTAAACCAGTACTTACCATTGATATAGTAACTTCAAACGTATATTTTCGTCGACCACGAAAAATTCACTGCAGTTGCGTCATAAACTCATTTCTATCCGGGAAGCTTCCCTAAAGGAGACACGTTATGATACATATTGCGAATTTCGCATTCAAACACTGGAAATGGATCGTCGGCATAAGTACGGTATTGTCCCTGATAAGCCTTTATTTTATTCTTCAGATCAGGGTAGACAATTCCATCGAAACCCTATCCATAGACAATGACCCTAAACTAGTTCTCCTTCGGCAGGCGGAAAAAACCTTCGGCGGCAACGAGTTTGTGGTCATTTCGTTCAAGGGTCACGATATTTTTTCAACACGGGTTCTTTCCATGATCGAAGCCATTACCACGGATATTGAAAAAATAGAAAATGTGGAATCGGTTTTGAGTCTTACCAATGCGGATATTGCGAAAGATGATGATGAAGGATTTGGGACGAGAGCGCTCATCCCGAAAAACGATCGGATCGAACAATACACGGACACCCTCAAGCAAGAAGTCGTCTCAAACCGGATGTACGAAAAACTGCTCTATTCGACGGACGGAAACGCCACGTCCATCATCGCGTGGATCGTCCCTTTGGGAAATGATGACGCTGCGCGTTGGCGTGTGGTGAACGCGATTAAGGATGTGTTAAGTGCGCATAAGGATGGCCGGCAATTTTTTTTGTTCGGTTTTCCGATCACTTCTGAAATTCTATACAGAATTACGATACAGGATCAGCTCGTCATACCGGTTATTCTCTCCTTACTAATAGGATGTCTCCTGTTCTGGATTTTTCGGGACGTTCGGTTGGTTATTCTTCCTTTCATTGTTCTTGGCATGACCGCGTTATGGGTGATGGGACTTTTTACCATGGAAGGAAACACCCTGGATGTGGTGACGTTTATAATCCCCAGTGTGCTGATGATCGTATGTTTATGTGATGCCGTCCATATTATATCGGAATATAGAGAAACAACCTCGCAGGATGGTGATCGTGTGGAGGTTCTGAAAACCATTATCTCGCGTATCGGAACCCCCATCATGCTGACGAGTCTGACAACGGCTATCGGTTTTTTTTCCCTGGCTACAAGCAACATTAGAAGCATTCGGAATTTTGGTATATATACAGGGCTGGGGGTAATTTTTGCTTTTGGTGTGTCTGTAGCCCTGCTGCCGCTGGTCATGGCCGTGTTGCCATTAAAAAAAAATAGGCAGGAAAAAGATGATCGGACCCTGGCGGCCTTTGAAACGTTCCTTACGCGTCTGGCCGGATGGTTACTTAACCACAAAGTGAGTGTTATGGCATTGGCGCTCGTCGTCATCTCGGTTTGCCTGACCGGTGCGTTGAAACTTGAGCCCAATATGATCATCTTGGGTATGTTGAAAAAAAACGTGGCAAAGGAAGTTACCGAAGCCCAGCAATTTGTTGATGCGGAAATGGCCGGATCGGCTGAATTCGATGTCATGTTTAAAAGTGATCGGTCCGGTGCCATGCTCACGCCTGATAACCTGGAAATGATCGCTCGAATTCAGCGCCGCGTTTCAGAAATGTTCGGCATGCGTAAAAGTTTGTCGATAAACGATTATCTGAAAGAAATGAATCAAGTGCTTAACAACAATGATCCAACGTTTTATCGTATCCCCGATACCCAGGAGGAAATTGATGATTTAATGGAAATCTATTCCCTGGATGGCAAAGATGACGATTTGGAAGAGGTGGTCAGTTATGATCATGATGTGGCAAGACTCAGATTGTTTACATATACTGCGCCGGATTCAAAGACAACACGACAGTGGATTAATCAGGCTGAAACCATTTTGCAGGAGGAATCAAGAGGGACGGATGTGTCCGTGGAAATCACCAGCCGGCCGATTGTTTGGGTGGATATGGTTGAGTCCCTGATTACGGAGATGATGAAAACATTCTCCCTGGCATTCCTCCTCATATTCTGTTTGATGTTCCTCCTTTTTCGTTCGTGGAAACTTGGGGTGATCAGTGCGATTGTGAATGTCATCCCCATCACTGTGACGTTCGGATGCATGGGTTGGTTTCACATTACCTTGAATATGGCCACTGCCGCGATGCCCAGCATCGCCATCGGCATTGCCGTGGATGATACCATTCACTTTATCTGGCGGTTTGAAAAGGAATTCCGCCGTCACCGGACGTATCATGACGCTCTTATCCATACCCTGAAAACCGTCGGAAAACCGATTGTAATTACCTCGATACTCATTTGTACCGGGTTTGCCGTGATGTTTTTTTCCAGGTTGACCATTCTCACTGAGTTCGGCCTGTTGCTGTCCTTGACGGTTGCCGCAGCGCTTGTCGCGGATTTGTTTGTCGCACCGGTATTGATATTGATTTTCAGGCCTTTCAAATTGCAAGCCGAAGAGATGGTCGATGGCCTGGCAATGCCGGAGAAAGGCATGCTGGCGGACTGAGTTAACCCCAGATTGGGAAGGGAAGGGTTTGCCAAATGGGGTCGCCCTTTAATGGGCGACCCCATTACTTGCAACGACTTTTTGTGTTAATTTTTTATTTTGACAATATTTCTTTTATTCCGAAACTTAAACTGTCTGTAACTGTATAAAGGATTCCCATTAAAGCTTTATCATACTTCTCTACATTAAACGGGCCTTTTTTGCCGTCTGTTACTTCGTCAGCAGTTATAAGTTCAGTTTTCATTTTAACAAGAGGCTCATTCTGAGTCAAAAAATCGTATCTCATTTTTTTGTTGCCTTTAAAACCTACTTCCTGTGGCTTTATTTCCGCACTCATAATAACATCAAATTGTTTAAGAATCGGTTTGAAATTTTTATCTTTGTCCACTTTAAACTTAACCTGAACAACAGCTTCAGCACCGACGCTGTGTGTTATCTCACAGATATTGATAAGAAGTTTAATCATCTTCAAAGGATTTGACGGAAAAATACCAAGGTTCGATGCAGAAACAGACTGTGTTTTTTCTACAACGGTTGGCTTATAGAGCCCAGCAGATGCGCCTCTGCCCTCTTTTTCTTCTTCTAAATTAAAATTTGCATATTTTTCGTTTGCCAGAAGATCTTCTCTTGAAACCACTTCGATTCCATTTTTTTCAAATGCTTCCTTTACAGCCTGATAAACAAGATTAGATGTATCCGTATAGAAGTCCTTGCCTAAGTTTAAAGTATTTGTATTTGTTGTTATTCTGCCGGTATATCTTTGACTGTTGGCGCTGCTAGTAACTTCTTTGGAGGTAACATACTCGCCATAACATTCCATAATTACGAGTTTTTTAATACCAAGTTTTTTAAGCTTTTTAAGATTGAGATCAAGTGTTTTTTTTGTAAACTTCTTTAGGTCGCTTGCATCTTCCTGCTTAAAGACATAAGCCCCAGCAAAAGTTGATGATACTGAAAAAGCAAAAACAAAAAGAATAACCAACAGTTTTTTCATTTTTTCCCTCCTGAATTGAATTTAAAAGAATTTGGATTATTTAAAATAAGTTTATATTCAATTTTAACAAGTATATCAATACATTTTTTCTTAAAAAAATAATCGCAACGCCTAAAGAATTAAAGAATAAAAGGGGAGAATTAATAGGGACATCTTCTTCATTATCAAACGATATAGAAAGTATTTTGGGACTGATAAAAAATGGCTTTTTATCGATTCAGACTGAAAATCAGTTAAAAGTTGACTGTAAAAGTAAAAAGCCTCACCCTGTATTCCTGAATGAAGCTGTCTACGTTAGGGTGACTTGGCTGAAGCAATTTTTCAGATTTGGATAGTAGTATATTCAACCTCTTGAAAAAACAGTTGATCTGAAAGCAAATATCGGATACACTTCAAAATCTCTTGGGCAGGTTTTCTGCGTGCCCGATTCACCTTGAGTTTCACGAAATAAGTAAAATAAGTAGCGGGGCAGAATTCGCTAAACTGTCTCAATTATGAAAACCACCGTGAACACAGGATAGCATCAATTGGTCTGAAGAGACGTCGGTGTTTATCCGGAGGAATCAAATTGCTTATGAAAAAATCGAATGGCCTTTCATCACCCGGCGTATCCTGCCAGAATTTAAAAACCATGAATGCATTTTCCGGATATCCGGGTATACTGGCTTTACTCCTATTGCTTTTGATTGCAGAAACAAGGATCGTTTTTGCCGCACAACCCGTATTTGTTGATGCCCATCTGAAGCAAATCACCATTGGACAAAATATTGAGTACTTCGAGGACCGGCAAGGCGATATGCAAATAGAAGATATTGCCGGAAAAGAGCTAGACTGGCAGGAAAATGACAAAGTGTCTCTGGCTTTTGGTTTCACAAAATCTGTCTATTGGTTCCGGTTTACAATCAAGTTCGATGACGGACTCAATGAAAAAATATTTATGGAGCTTGACTATCCGCTTCTGGATGATGTCACGCTGTTTACCCTGCAGTCTTCCGGTGAATATGACATTATTAAAACCGGAGATCATATGCCATTTGATGCCAGGGAGGTGGCTCACCGGTATTTCGTCTTTCCCCTTACCCCAAACAAAGGAGAAACGACTTATTATATGAGGGTCCAGACCCAGAGCAGTCTCCATTTCAAGGCAGTTTTGTGGTCACAGGCCGAGTTCGTTAAGCAGATCAACAGCACTTTTCCGGTATTATGGGTATTTTACGGGATTATGATCGCCATGGCCACTTACAATCTGCTGATCTTTTTTTCTTTAAGAGATATCGGGTTTATAGCTCTGGTATCTTTCATTATCCTGATCAGTCTCGTCCAGTTGGCGTTAAACGGGTTTGCCTTTCAATACCTCTGGCCCAACTCAGTATGGTGGGCCAATATCTGCGTGCCGATATTGCTCTGCCTATCCATGATCGCGGGATTTTTTTCTGTCCGGTTGCTTTTTACAGTCTGGTTGGGCGAAAATCCCCGTGTCAGGATGATGACCTATATCTCAGTGGTTCCCCTGTCCCTTTGTGCGCTGTTTACATTTATAGGACCGTATTCCATCAGCATGAAGATGACCATTTATTTTGCCATTCTGACCATTGTTATCATGATCATCATGATGGTCATGGCATTCAGGTTTGGTGAACGTCAGGCGACACGACTGGCATGGCGGGCTTCTCTGGGAACGTTTAGCGCCATTTTAGGTGGCGGCGCTTATGCGCTTATGGCTTTGGGGGTTCTGCCCGTCAATTTCTTCTCTACATATGGGTTTCAGATTGGCAATGTGCTCATGGTCTTTTTCCTGTCCTTTGCCTTTGCCGACCGGTTTTCCCTGATGAAGGATGCCATGGACACAGGGACCCATATTTATGAAATGCTTAAAGGTTTTACGTCGTCGCATCAAAAAGATGAAGCAGCTCGCGATCTTTCATCAGCCAGCCAGCTTGATGAACTTGATAAGGACTTTACCCGGTTTCTTGACCAGTTCAGAGAAACATTGAAGGATGTAACGGAGAAAACGGATATTATAGACAACTCATCTCACCAGTTAACCGAACTCTCCGTGAAGATGACAAGCGGTATCGAATCCATAGGAGAGAAATCACAAGGCGTGACCACCGTAGCCTTGAGCATGGATGAAACCATGCAGCGTATCGTGGGTACCATGGCGCAAACGATTAATCACACCGACCATGTATCTGAGGCGACTAAAAATATGACCAGCGCGATCACACAAATTGTTAAAAATGCCAACAGCGCAAATGAAATTACAAAAAAGGCTGTGGAACAGGTCGGTGCTGCCAGTGCAAAAATTGAGGAGTTGGGACAATCTGCTCAGGAGATCACCAAGGTTACCAAAATGATTACGGAAATTTCTTCCCAGACCAATCTTTTGGCGCTGAATGCCACCATTGAAGCGGCAAGAGCAGGCGAGTCCGGAAAAGGGTTTGCCGTTGTCGCAAATGAGATCAAGGAACTGGCCAGGCAAACAGCACAAGCCACCGAACAGATCAAGGTGCAGATCGAGGCAAATAACCAGACCACTTCTGATGCAATAGATGAAATTGTAAGGATATCAGAGATCATCAACAACGTGAACCATATCGTTACCATGATCGCCGAGGAAGTTGAAAAGCAATCTCAAACGACTCAGAATATTACTGAAAATATCATTCAGGTTGCCGGTGGCATTTCGTCGGCCAATGATGATGTGGGCCAGGGCTCACAACTGGCAGGCCGGATTTCAAAAGATATTTCAGCGGTCCATCAATCTGTGGGAGAAATGACAGATATCAGCAGTTCGGTAGTTCAAAGCGCTGAATCCCTGGCAAAGCTGTCCAATCATTTGAAACAGATGGTCAGCCAGTTCCGGATTTAGGGGCCTTCGAAAACGCCACTCATCTGAAAACGGTATTTCGCACTACTTTTCGCCCGGTATGCCGGCATCCGGCGCGATCACCTGACCCTTTTTGCTTTTGCGGATAATGTCCGTGACCATCTGCTGGGCTTCGTCCCCGGTCAGCGTGTCTTTGTAACCCGGCATGGCCAATCCGAAGAACTTTCCCTTCAGGATGACCGCCACCATCTTGTCGTCCCGAGTGCCGCGCTGCCATTTTGGATCAGTGAAGTCCTGGCCGCGAAGCTTCTTGCCCGCCACGCTAATAGCTGAGCCGTCCGGCCCGTGGCAACTGACACAGTTCTGCTGATAGAACCCCTTTAGGTCTTTTTTTACAGGTTCATGGGCTGAGGCAGGTGCAATGCAAACAGCAAGCACCAGTGCAAATATCAGTGTGACGCGCTTTGCCTGCTTGTGTGTGCCGGGGCATTCAATATTCGTATTTTCAGGTTGCTTCCTGTGGTGTCGATTGATCGGTCGTTTCATTTTTCTACCCTCCTTGATAAACTACAGATGCAATATCATCATGACACTCCTGCACAATGCATAAAATTTTTCCAGTTAAAATGCAACCCGATAATTTCTCTTGACATGCGATCAAGAGTGAATTATGAAAATGGCTATTGATTTAATCAATTTTATAAATTGATTAAAATAAACCGGTTTATTTTCAACCTGGCAGACCCAATACACCCAACGATCCCAAAGAACCCGAGGAGATGACATGAATAATGAAATAAAGAGATTCGCTGGTTGCGATCTTGGAAAGGCTTCTGCGTCATTCGTCATTCTTGGTATTGATGAGCGCGGGAATTCCACTGTGGAAAGCACGGACTATGAAATTCACGAGGGAAAACCCTTTGACGTATTTTTTAACTGGTATAAAAGAAAAAGAGTATGGGAGTGCCAAGGGCTTGGCGCAACAGGGGTTTATGTGGAAGATTTCATATCTCCGGCTCTTGTCTTCCCAGGCGAAGGATGCCAGGAAGCTGTTTTGGAAAATGATTCGTCTTTCCCTGAAACATTGAATTTGATCAATATTGGTGCTTGCGGATATAGCGCGTTAACCAGAGAACCTGTAAAACAGACGCCAAATGTTTCATCAGATGCCACAAAGCATTCTTTCAACAAGAAATTCCAGACCTGGTTTGTTGAAAATGAGAAGTGTTCATCTGGCACAGGAGAAAATGTTCAGAAAATTGCCGGGCGTTTTGGAATAGGAATTGACGAAGCAGATACCCTGGCAATGCAGGCCTATAATCAAATTCCCATTACGGCCAGGTGCTCGGTATTTGCCAAAAGTGAAATGACACACTACGCAAATCAGGGGAAAGACAAGCGGGAACTTTTTGCCGGCTATTTCAATTCTCTGGCCAGAAATTCTTCGGGCCTGCTCAAATTGAATCGCGTGAAAGGCCCGGTTTATCTTATAGGTGGGTGTGCCCGCATATGCTCATTTGTAAACGCTCTTGAAGAACAGCTTGAAGAAAAAATAATCATTCCGGAGAATTTTCTTGGTTTTGAAGCCCTGGGTGCCGCACTGCTTGCCAGCCAGGACAAAAGCGGCGCTGCCAAAAGTGTATTGCCCGAAAACCCGTCGGAACTCGTAAAAAAACATCAGGCAAAATTCACTGCACTGAAACCGGCTTACCAATGGCGTGATAATGTTGCCATTCTTGACGCGCCCTCTGTGCGTCACAATTGGGAAAAGGTTCCAACCATACTGGGTCTTGATCTGGGATCAACAGGAGCCAAGGCTGTATTGACAGATATAAACACAAAAGCGGCTGTTTTTGATGTCTATGATACGACGCGAGGTAATCCTGTCGATGCGGCCCGGCGTTTGGTGGACGCCATCCTCAGGAAAGGGAATCCTGATATTCGCGCGATTGGTGTTACAGGGTCCGGTCGTGAAGCTGTTGGCATATTGTTACGTGCCGTCTTTCCTGATGCGTGCGATCGTATGATCATTTTAAATGAGATTGTCGCACATGCCACTTCCGCAATGCATCTGGACAGTGACAAGGGAGATGACCTGACGGTTATCGAAATCGGAGGGCAGGATGCCAAATATATCCGGTTAAGTGGCGGTCGTATTGTTGAAAGTGATATGAACAAGGCCTGCAGCGCGGGTACAGGTTCTTTTTTGGCAGAGCAGGCAGCCTGTTATGATATTCTGGATATGGATGAATTTATAGGCATGGCATCTGCTGCGGACTCTCCACCGGATCTGGGAATGATCTGTACGGTTTTTGTCGCGGATTCCGGAGCAGAAGCACTTAAAGAAGGGTTTTCTTTAGGAGATGTTTTTGCCGGTTTTCAGTATTCAATTATTCATAATTATTTGAATCGGGTGATGGGGCAGCGTACGTTCGGCAGGAAAATTTTTTTTCAGGGAAAACCGGCGACCAATCCATCCCTGGCCTGGACGCTTGCAGCGGTTACAGAACGTGAAATAACCGTTCCTCCCAATCCCGGTGCAATGGGTGCCTGGGGTATCGGCATGTGCGCCATCGATTCTTTAAAAAAAATACCTTCTCAACAGATACATATCGGGAAGATACTTGAAGCAGATGTCGTTGGGAGAAGTGAATTTCCCTGTGCGGACAAGGATTGTCAGACGCTTTGCCCGATTGAGCGCACGACAATCATGGTCGGTGAAGCGGCGCACAAGATTCTCTCTGGCGGTGCCTGTTCGAAATATGAAGTTCTGTCCCAGACCTTTCCAAAACTCTCCAAGGACGCACCTGATCCATTCATGGAAAGGGAAAGGCTTTTGTCATCTTACGATGGAGACTGGAAAGGCAAAAGAATCATCGGCATTCCGGAGGTTGGTCCTGTCCAGGGACATTTGCCATGGCTTGTGACCTATATAGGAGAATTGGGATTTCAACCCAAAATATTAAAATCAAATCCAAAAGCTTTGGCAAAAGGAGAAAATCTCTGTAACAGTTATGATTCATGCGGGCCGACCAAGATATGCCATGCGATCTGCGATGCGGATGTGCCGGTGCTTTTTTTTCCCAAAATTATGAATATCTATGACAGAATGGGGCATGGCGGTGAAAGTTGCGTTACAGGGCAATCCATGCCGGAGATGATTGAGCAGAGCATCAAGGCCCGTAAAATGAGTACTATAATGATTCGGCCTGCTATTTCTTTTAAGAACGGCCTTCTTCATGAATCTGGCGAAAGATCACTCGCACGCGCACTCGGTGTTGACCCTGAAAAGAATCGGTGCGCCATAAAAAAAGCAGCCGCAGCACAACTCGATTATGAAACCCATCTGATTCAAATTGGGCGAAAAGCGATTGATTATGCAGAAGCCGGGAACATTCCTGTGGTCGTTCTTTGTGGCGCCCGACATGTGATTCATGATCCTGCAATGAATGGAACCATTCCAAAGATTATTCGTCAGAATGGCGCAATGGCGATTCCCATGGACTGTTATCCCATTTCTGACAGAACACCGCCCATGAAAAAAATATACTGGGGGGAGGCAAAGCGGTATTTGCGAGTGGCCTATTCAGCCCGGAACACCGGAAATACGTTTCCGGTGATGCTGTCATCCTTTGGATGCGGACCGGCTTCGTTTACCGAGCATGTTTTTCAGAACATCCTTAAAGGCTATCCACATACAATTCTGGAAAGTGACGGTCATGGTGGAACAGCCGGATTCGTCACACGAATCCAGGCTTTTCTCCAGTCTGTTCATCAGTACCGCTCGGAAGGACAAGGCACGCAGGCGTTACCTGACGACGGTAACATTCTCTATGCCGTGGATCATGTCGGCGATAGAGCAACGCTCAGAACAGATGTTCACTATATTATCTTCTCAAACAATGTAAACGTGGGGGAGCTGGTCGCAGCTGTCTTCAGATCAAACGGATATGACGCTGTGCCTGCCCCGCCTTTTTCTCATGAAAATTATAACCTCGGCAAAAAGGATTGTTCCGGCAAGGAGTGCTACGCCTATCCGAACATGTGGGGATCATTCCGATCATATCTGGAGGCGAATCCCCCCAAAGGGCTGACGCAGATCGTCACAGTGACGTCAACCATGTGCCGGGTCGGGTTGTTTGCGGTCAAGGATCAAATGGGCCTCGGTTATCTGGGGCTCTCAGACAAGGTAGGTGTGGCCGGATTCAAGGTCGAGGGCAGGCTCAAATTCAGAGGCAAGTTATGGGTTGGTATTGTTGCACTCGATTTGTTAAGACAGCTCTATCTCTATCACATAGCCATAGAGCGTGAGCCTGGAGCCTCATTAACCATTTACAATAAATACGCGGAAAAAGTGCTGCGTTTGATGGAAGAACCGTTTACAAAGGGTTTTGTTAAAACATTTGAAAAACTTGTAAATGATTGGGGCAGACTTCAAAAGATTATCGAGCAGGCTGCTTTGGATTACACGGCAATAAAAGCTTCAAAAAACGGCAGTAAGCCTTTACCCGTTGTTTTTGCCAGCGGGGATCGATTTGTAAGGGGCAATGACTTTATAAATAATAATCTTTTTTTAAAACTCGCTGAAAAAGGCATTCACATTGTCATGGAACCGGTTTCCTATTTTTTTGAATATCTTGCCCGCTATCATCCGCACATTTTCTACCATGACAGGGAAAAGGCAGGAAAACCTGAATTGATGTTTATGGTTCAAACACGAAACAGGCTTTACAGTCTTGTAAAAAAATATCATTCATGGCTTCCGGTGAATGATGTCGTGGAAGTGACAAACCGCTCAAAAGAGTTTATGGATAGATCGACAAACGGACCTATCCCCTATGCCATCGGCAGTGTCATGCATAATTGGGAGACAGGCCATTATGATGGTGTCGTCCTGACATCCTGCTGGGGATGCGACAGTGGCCTTGTCGAAGAGAGCATACTCAAGCATAACAAGGATATCCCATGGTATTTCTTTTATGCAGACGGTACCCATATTGATGAGCGGAAACTGGCTGCCTATGCATTCCGGTTACAGCGAAATGTGGCCCGGAATTCTTCCATACATGCCTCATAGGGGTTTGAATTTTTATGTGAGCGTCAGTCTGCAAGGTGTTGTCTGAAAATAGTCATAAAGTCTTTCAGAATTTCTGAAAACCATTTGTCTTTATGCCAGATCATGCAGATGCCGGTTTCAATCTCCTCAGCCAGTGACAGTTGAACCAGTCTTTTCTGTTTCAGTTCTTCCCGGACGGCGATTTCCGGTATTATCGTCAATCCCATGCCTTTTATAACGCTTTGTTTTATGGCTTCAATGCTGTTCATTTCAATAATGGCCGCAGGGCGGATGTTTTCTAGTGTCAGCATCTGTTCAAACATCATTCTGTATCCACAGTCCGATTTGGGGAGAAGCAGGGGGTGGTCACGCAGTGCTTTGTGGTGAAACGGTTTATTACAGGTCAATGGATGCCGGGGAGAGGTGACGAGAATTAACTGCTCAACTTTTAACATTTCAAAATTCAAGTTGGCGACATCAATAGAATCGGCCAGCAGGAATGCCAGATCCACTGTACCGATGGACAGTTCATGTTCCAGTGAGTAGAGGGCACAGCTCGTTACATCGAAATGAACATCAGGGTACTTAGCGTGAAATTTGCACAGGGCCTCAGGCAAATGATATGTGGCGATTGTCTGGGGCATTCTCAGCGTTAACAGGGTCTTTATTTCTGATTTTCCTGTAATTTCAGCCCGGGCTTCCGCTTCAATCGACAGCAGTTTATGTGTATAACGAAGCATTTTTTCACCGGCTTCTGTGAGAACGACACGTTTTCCGATCCGCTTGAAGAGCGGGGCACCAATTTCATTCTCTAGTGTTTTGATTTGGGAAGAGATGCTGGATTGCGCATAATTTAATACTTTTGCCGCCTGATTGAAGTTCATTAATGTCGCTACAGTACGGAATGTTTTAAGTCGTTGAAAGTCCATGGGGTTCCTTTTTTTATAAATCGAAATTTTCGATAAGTTTATTGAAAATATCCGTTGGACAACAAAATGTATTATCGTTAAAAATTGATTTTAAAGGCCATTTTAAATTCTTCAAGTAAAATCATAAATACAGATAAATGAATAGTATTGAAAAGGTGATGGAAAAATGAATACAACACGGAACAGATACACACGAAGATGCTTTTTAAAAACAGCCGGTGCGGCAGGATTAGGATCATTACTCTCTGCTGCGGATGACATGTCAGATGCATTTGCCGCACCATCGGAAATAATACAGCCGGAAGATACTGTACCCCGGCGTCCTTTTGGAAAAACAGGCGAAAATGTTTCCATTCTGGCGCTTGGGGGATACTTTGATGCGTTAAACAATCAGTCACTTTTAAAACAGGCCATTCTCTCAGGCGTCACCTACTGGGAGTCGTCTTTTTCATGCAAAGGCGGAAAAGAAGGATACGGCGTTTACCTGAAACACAATCCCCAGGACCGTAAAAAAATATTTTTGTCTGCAAAGACGTCCTCAAAAGATCCGGTAAAAATGGGCCAGGAGCTCGATGAAACCCTAAGCGTATTGAATACATCATATATTGATTATTTCGTTATTCACGCTGTTGACAATGCGGAAGATTTGAATGCTGACATCAGAAAATGGGCGGATCAGAAGAAATCCGAAGGAAAAATTAAATTTTTTGGATTCAGCACACACCAGAATATGGAAGATTGCATCATCCGCGCGGCCAAGTTTGGCTGGATTGACGGCATTATGACAACCTATAATTACAGGCTCATGAATACGGATAAAATGAAAATGGCAGTGGATGCCTGTGTAAAAGCCGGTATTGGCCTGAGTGCCATCAAATCACAAGCCGAATTAACCAATCCAAAAGCGACAATAGGATTGGAGAGCCCTACAGCCATGAAACTGACGGCGCAATTCATGAAAAAAGGATTTACCTTGCAGCAGGCAAAACTCAAAGCAATCTGGGAAAATCCGCATATCGCCAGTATTTGTTCCTTGATGCCGAATATGACGATACTGGTATCCAACGTGGCAGCCGCTCTGGATAAGACAAGTTTATCAACCCATGATTTGAACTTGCTGAAGCGGTATTCTGATGAAACATCTTCCTGCTATTGCTCAGGGTGTGCAAATGTTTGTGAAACTGCCATTTCAGGCAAGGTTCCTATAAGCAAAGTGATGCGGTATCTGATGTATTATCATAGTTATGGCGACCGTGACAGGGCGCGTTACCTTTATAATGCCCTCCCGATTCAGATGAGAAAAGATATTGCGAATCTGGATTATTTTGAATCCGAAAAAAAATGTCCACAAAAAATTGCAATTGGAAAATTCATGCGGCAGGCTGCAAAGGAACTGATGTCTTCTTAGGCAGACATAAATCAGAATTTCCATACCCGGGAGCAGTTTTCGCTTAGGGGAGCTTTATCGAAAACACGGTGTATTCGATTGATGAGAAAACAGGTGATTCCGGAATGATTCTGATTCTGATTTCATCCTTGTTGGCTGTGGTTTCAGGTTTAAGTACGATATCGTCTTCAGACCATATCTTCCATTGATTACTTCCTGCATTGTACAGGACGGCAGCCAGCTCCCCATCCACCTCCACACGGGCTCTCTGATCCGGAATGCTTTGATTGAAAAGCCGGCGCAGCAGGATTCCTTTGTTATCCGGGTCGATCTTAACGGTAAACGCATATGGCGCATCATGTTCAACAACGGAAAAATGCTCCCGGTATTCTGAATCCTCAGGGGGTGAATGAAAAATACCTGTTATGGTCAGATAGGATACCCAAAAAATTTCAGGGAAAAATTTCGGCCTTTTTAAAATAACGCCAAGATCCTGACCATTATTCTCTCCTTCAAAAAAACCGGAAAGGTCTTTGGTCGATACAGGATCGTCGCCATAAAAATCATGATTTTGAAGATTATCCCTATCTGTCATATCTATATAATCCGTTTTAAAAAGACTGCTATCATTTACACCGTAATATAAGACCATGCTTCGATAATGACCGGGCACATTATTGAAAGGCCCGTGCTGAATGGAGAAGCGGGCTCTCTTTCGAAAAGGCACCAGATCAGTCAGGTGGAATCTGTACATGGTAATATCCGAGGTATCGCCCAGGGATATGCTTTTTTTTCTATAGGTAGGCGCCCCGTGAAGTGGGCATGAAAATGCGCGGCTGCAGAAATACCAGGAACCGTTAAAATAGGTTTCCGTTGCATCGCCTATGATAAATGGTGTTCTGCAATCGTCTGTGTAGATATGCTCATCCCCTTCAAGGAAGGTTTCGGAAGTATCGCTTACAGAAAGAATTGTACCCACAATATGACCCCGGCCTTTGATATCGGCAAAAAGATAGTCCCGTCCGGGTTCAAGTTCATCGCTTTCATGAAACATAGTCCTAAAGTAACCTGACGACGTGCCCAAACCCGTTATCACAGAGGTGTCCGCCTCTATCACTATTTTTCCAAAGAAAGCGCTTGCCGCCCCCTTGTTACAGAGAGAGATGCGTGCATTTTTTTTAAACGGCATGGGTAACCTGAAGTAAAACATCCCTTCATGATCCTGGCCAATCACCGTGCTTTTCAATCGGGCATTTTTGGAAACCACCCTTCGTTTTTTTGAAAAGCGGTTTTCCACTGCATAAAAGAGAGAGAGAGGGGCATTGATGGAGGGTTGAGACTCATCATCCCAATACGCTTGAATCCAGGTGGATTTTAATATGTCATCATCTTCGGGGATGTTGATCCGGATGCACGTGATGGTCCCGCTTTCATTTTTTACGAAAATATCCTTTGTCGAGGAAGGGGAAACGGTTACATCATCTAATTCTGTTGCAATATCGCCAGACGGTTCCATGGCCGTTTCAGGATCAAAAAACGCTGCATTTTCCTGGGCCATGGCTGCTTCAAGGGGTTGAACTTCGGTACCCAATGGATATGAATGGAACCAGTAATGATAGAAGAAACTTGGTAAGCCACCGCCATCCACCGTTCCTTTCAATCCGTCTGAAAACGGGATCGGAAGATAAGAGGTGTAACCTCCGGTCGATTCCTTGCCAGTGACGGTGAGCGGATAATCAAACGGCGGGTCACCATTCCATTTATCAAGGGCGATGGAAAGTTCAGGACGGGTATTGCCCTCAAAATAAAAATTAACGTTTCCCAGGGCATCTGCGGCCATTCTCTCAAAACAAAACGGAATCAGATTATGATTCGACCACGAATACCATGAGCTGTAGATACAGCCTGGGCCGGAAACATCTATCACAACGACACGGGGCCAGATTTCCGGCCGGATATATTCGGAAATATTGGTAAAGCCATTGTCGTTTCCCCCTTTCCGGTCATGCACGGAAGCCTCCCGGCAAATAATGAGGTCCCGCAATCGTGGCAGCGTTTTTTCAAAATTCAAACTGTTCACCCCGATAATCTCATCAGGCAAGGCCATTTCATTTGCCGATGCTTCAGAGGTGAATGTGTTAACGGTTTGATAAGGAACTATCCAGAAGACAAGCATGGATAATACAATACAAGTTTTAAAATTCAAACATTTCAAAGTCAATTTTTTCATAGCCGTCGCATTCGCCAGCGATTGGCAGGGTGGAATTTAATGCATTTTAAGATACAATATCAAATGCGTTCTGGGCAGATTAAACTGTATCATTGGGCCATTGTCGTTTCAAAACTTGCTAATCCATCAGAACGCCATAAAATATCAGTAATGTCACATTTACTTGTGCGTATCCAGAAAACGCCGGTATTCGACCATCCGTGCAAGCGATTTTACCGCTCTTTCCGGTGTGGGGAAGAACACAGCCTTATGCTTTTTCCCGTCAACCCGGTAAACGGTTTTGTCTTGTTCATCGGTGATGATATTGACGCCATATATCGGTTTTTTGTAGGTTTCCATGAGGTTAACCACATGTTCAATGTAACGTTTTTCAAAATCGGCAATGGCATTCACGACCGCATCGAGAAATTCCTTGGAGTAGGAGCTGTCTGCCTTTCCCACAGATTGGGCCAGGTGACTGCTCATGATTCGCTTTCCCATGATGCCCAGGTTGATGACCGCATCACATCCATCCCATTTCATCAGTTCTTCCAGAACGGTCATGGGAAGGCTGTTGTCATTTTCTCCCACAAGGTCGATGGGATTGGCTTTACTCCAGTATGGCGGTAGAATTTTGTCAATTTTGGCCGTGATTTCAGGGGACAGCTGAGGTAAAGCCAGATTGTAGTATTCACAGAGATCTGCAGTTACAACGCCCCAACCGCCGCCCAACGTCATAACAGCTACCCGGTTTCCTGTGGGAAGCGGGAGGGAAGAAAAAGACGCTGCCAGATCGAGCATTTCAAGGGACTGGTTGACATTGATGATTCCTGCCTGGGTACACATGGCATCAAATACTTTGGTATCGGACGTCAGCGCCCCGGTATGGCTGGATGCGGCAAGATTGCCGGCCTTGCTCCGACCGCCTTTCAAGAGAACGATCGGTTTCTTTTTACTGACTTTTTTGGCGCTTTCAAAAAATCGCCGTCCGTTTTTCACGCTCTCCACGTAGAGCATAACCGTTTCCGTGAGTTCGTCTTCATGAAATGTATCCAGGAAATCTTCAATGGTAAGCATGGCTTCATTTCCCGATCCGCAGAACCCCCGGATACCGATGTCCTGCTGGTAGGCGAAGGCCAGGAGCTGGGTTCCCATGTTTCCGGACTGGGAGACGATGGACGTACTTCCCTTTTTGGGTCTGACATGAACGCCTGTGCAGTAGAGGTTGATATGCGGATTGCATATTCCCATCGTATTTGGACCAAGCATGAGAATACCCGCTTCTTTTGCTTTTTTGACGAGTTCCTTTTCGAGTTTTTTCCCCTCCTCACCGGTTTCGCCAAATCCGGAAGAAATAAGAAGCATATCCTTGATGCCTTTTTTCTGCAACTGGGGAATCAGGTCCATGACTTTGGACGCCGGAATGGTCACGACCACCAGGTCAACTTTTCCGGGAATGTCTTCGATGGATTTGTATGCTTTTTTGTTGATAATGGTTCCCCCTTTGGGGTTAACCAGATAAATTTCACTGTTGTAGTCGCCACTTATTGTATTTGTGGGAAGGGTGTGTCCCCATTTGCCCATGGTGGCTGTGGCACCGATAAAGGCAATCGGTTTGGGATAAAAGAAGAACTTGATGGACTCCGGGCTGACCGGTTCCGGAAAAGACATCTCTCTAGTGGTTTTCCCCTTCACGATCAGTGCATCCACTGCCAGAATATTTCCATCCGGTTGCACCAGAAGGGGATTGATGTCGATTTCAGCGATGTCCGGGGCTGCCATGCTGAGGTCGGAGAGGCCTTTTAGCGTTCGGACGATTGCCTCCATGTTGACCTGTTTCTCACCCCTGAAATTGCCCAGAAGTTTTTGCGAATGGATTTCACCGATCATTCCCGTAATGTCGATATCTGTCAACGGAGCGAGTCTGAATGAAACATCAGAAAGGGCTTCCGTAAAGACACCGCCAAGCCCGAACATGATGACCGGGCCGAACATCTGGTCTCTGAACATGCCTGCCACAAATTCACGTTTACCGGTTAAAAACGGCTGAACCAGGAAACCTTCAAGATCACTGCCTGCCTCCTTTGAAATGGCATCAGCCGCATCTGTAACCGCTTTTTTATTTTCAAGGTTCAGATGAACAAGCCCCCGTTCTGTTTTATGAGTGAGCTTTGCCCCAAGGCCTTTTAATACAACGGGAAAACCGGTTTCTTCCGAAAGACGGACAGCCTCTTCCTTGGTTTTGGCTGTCTTTTCAACGATAACCGGAACACCATAGCCGGAAAGGATTTTTTTGGATTCACTTTCAGACAGGGATTGGCGATTTTCCGGGTTCTTTTTTTTTGTATCTGCCATGTTACACGTCCTTCATTCTTTAAAGTTAATTCGATATATTTCCTTTAAATCCGCCATGATATTTTTCATCAGGAAGGATTTGTTTTTTAACCTGCCACTGCCCGGTTGATGAGGCTTGCCTGAAATCCGGCACCAAATCCGTTGTCGATATTCACCACGGATATGCCTGAGGCACAACTGTTCAGCATACTCAATAATGCCGCCAACCCCCCAAAGCTTGCCCCATACCCGACACTTGTGGGAACACCAATGACCGGACACGATGCCAGGCCCCCGACAACGCTCGCAAGGGCGCCTTCCATGCCTGCCACAGCAATGATGACGTTGGCATTGAACAGGTCCTCACAGGAATAAAGCAGGCGATGGAGACCGGCTACACCTGCATCAAAAATCCGGGTAATCTTGTTGCCAAGTACTTCGGCTGTGACAGCCGCTTCTTCGGCCACAGGTAGATCTGATGTGCCACCGGTCACGATAACGATGCTTCCTTTTTTGTCAACCGGTCTGGGCTTGATGATAATGATTCTTGCCGCATCATGATAGTCGCAGTCGTCAGTAACCGACCGGATACCGTCATACACCTCACGGCTGGCCCGTGTGGCAAGGATATTGTCGTGATGATTTGAGATGACCTTTACAATGCCCTGAATCTGGTCAATGGTTTTTCCCTGACAGAAAATCACTTCAGGAACCCCGGTCCGGATGCTTCGGTGATGGTCGACTTTTGCGTAACCCAGATCTTCAAACGGGAGTTTTTTAAGCTGTTGAAATGCACTCTCTATGTCGATTTGACCGTTTTTAACGTTTTCAAGCAGGGTTTTTAAATGAATGTGATCCATATGGGGGCATCCTTTATCAATACATCACAGGGTTTTGTTCATGCTGCCGGTCTGAAAGCCTTCAATATCCAGAGTAATATAGGTAAATCCAAGCTTTTTGAAATAAAGGATCATGTTTTGCCGGAATGCGTCATCTGAGAAAAAGGCCATGTCACCGGGATCAATTTCCAGCCTTGCAATGGTATCATGGTGTCTGACTCGAAGACAAGGCCTAAAACCCAGGTTTTTCAAAAAGCGTTCTCCCCGGTCTATGGCATCCAGTTTGTCACGGGTGATCGGGTGGCTGTAAGGGATCCGTGTCGCCAGGCAGGCATTTGCCGGTTTGTTCCAGGTGGAGAGTCCCATTTCTTTTGACAAAAACCGGATGTCTTCTTTGGTCATACCGGCATCAACCAGCGGGCTTCTGATGCCAAGCTCAGTTGCAGCCTTTGTGCCGGGTCTGTAATCTGTCCTATCATCGAGATTTGATCCGTCCATGGCCACTGGAATGCGATTTTTTGCCGCATACGCCATGAGCAGGCCGAATTTTTCTTTTTTGCAGTGGTAACAGCGATTTTTGTCGTTTTTAATAAAATCGGGGTTGTCGAATTCGGTTGATTTCAGGATAACATGTTCGATGCCGAAAGCCCTGGTAAATGCTTTGGCATCGTCCAGTTCAGATGGGGACAGGGTCTCTGAGAAAGCTGTTCCCGCTACAACATGATCTTCAAGAACATCTTTTGCCGTCCTCAGAAGAAAGGTACTGTCAACCCCGCCTGAAAATGCCACCAGGACATGTTTCATTTTTGATAGAATATCCTTCAGGATGTCCAGTTTGGCATGGTATGTTTTATCCATAGCCCTCATGTGGCAAAACGGGTGTCATTTATAATGAAACCGGCGTCTGTTTCCAGAACACGCCCGGTTTCAAGCATCAGTGCGATATTTTTTGATATCATTCCGCTTTCAAAGGTTTCCTGTAATCGTTTGTCCGGCATCATATCCTTGTATATGGGCGATTTTTGGACAAGGCCGGGAACGGTTTGAGGGGCGTCCAGAAGATCAAGAATCGCCTGGCTGTGACGTTCAAACCCGTTTAAAAATGTTTCAAACAATCCGGTTGCATTGCCTTTAAAAGGGGATCGGTGTGAGGCGCATACCTGGTTGTAAGGCAGTGCCATGACTTTTTTGATGCTTTCCCTGAAAAGCTTGATGTTACATTCCGGCTGACCGTAAAAGGGGCCAAACCCTGAAAAATCGATGTCCCCTGTAATGAGCGTCTGTGAGTTTTCTTCAAAAAAGCAGTAATGATCGGAAAGATGGCCCGGTGCATGAATGGCCTTCAGCCTGAATGGACCGGATTCAATGATATCCTTGTCCTTGAACCGCATGTCCGGCTCCCGGAAAGGCTTTAATCCCAGTCCGTCACCGATGAGCCTGGCCCAGTAAATGGCTTTTTCTTCCGTCCCCATGAACCGGAACCCCAGTTGATGAAGATCTGTGATTGCAGGCGGTGTTTCTTCGGGCATCCAAATCTGCCTGTCCTTGAATAAATGCCAGTTCAGAATATGATCCGGATGAGAATGGGTGAAGATGACCGTGTCGATCCGTTTGATTTTATCAACGGCAAGAAGCGTATCCTTGTCCAGCCCGGTATCAATTAGAATGGTCTCATTTCCCATGAGAAGAAAACCGTTGCAGAAGGGAAACCGGGATTTGTTGGGGGCGGTCAAGCAGAAAAAATTGTCCGAAAGGGTATAAACTTTATGTTTCAGTTGAGAGAACATGGTGTCCATTTCGTGCGTCTTTTATTTTCAGGCCATTGTCCTTTAATTCAGTTCATATCAATAATCATTCAAACCCCTATATGGGTACCACAGACCTTGTGGCATTGACAATTCAATTTTAAATTCGCCAATGGATTATTTGGTTTTATGGCGCGTCATTTTATTTACTTGTCCTTTTGTTTGATGTATAGTTTAAATCCTTTTTTAAAAAATAGTACACCGATCATTCAAATCAAGATCGCCGAAAATCAGGTTGTGACCAAAAAGTATGGCAACGATGTTTTTAATCTTAAAGAGGAGGAAACAATGAAAAAATCAGGATTGTTGACATTCAGGAAACCCGGGACATGGTTGAACGGGTTTTCAGTACTGCTTCTTTTTTGCTTGCTGACGGTTTTTTTTATCGGCTGCTCGGGAAACGCACTTGAATTTATGGCTGATGACAATTCAAAGGAAGCAAAACTCGAAGAGGCCATGATCGCGCTAAATGACGAAGACTTTGATAAAGCTGTATCCATCCTTGAAGACATGGATCCGAATGATCCGGATGTGAAAAAGTATTTAAGCAATGCCTATTCCGGTCAGGCCGGGCTTGATACCTTTTCTTTGATCGAAACAATTCAAGCGATTAACGACTCTCCTTCAGAAGGAAGTATCGACCTGGTGGGTATGATATTGACTGATGACCATTCCGGCATCTTCACCGGAGATGAGATCGACGATAAAATTGCAAAGTTTGACAAAGCAATTGAAGCCATGCTCGGCATCCATTCGGGTACCAGCAAGGCATTTGCCATGGTGAATGCATTGACCGTAGATCTTGTCGATCTTCAGGAAAAACTGGAAGATCCGGATATAGAAAATGATGTCCTGGTTCAGCTTGGCCTTCTGGGATTGAACCATGCCATCCTTTCGATTGCAAAAATTGTTTTAAACGATCTGGAAGTTGCGGGTATTACGGAAATCACCCTGACCGAAGCATGGCTGAAAGCAAAATATCCGGACGCAAGTCATATATCCATTGAGCTTACAGACGAGCAGCAGGCCCTGCTTGATAGTATTACACTTGATTTAAACCTCCTTTCCGCTTCAATTGATGCTCTCCTGGATGTTGTGGGAGATGATAACAATGAGCTTCAGGATGCTTTTGATGAGTTCCTGGGTAAGATAGACAGCAATAATGATCTTATGCTTACTTCTGCCGAGTTCGAAAATTATATTAACAATCTATAGGTATTGGGACATCAAACCTGGGAAAGGAGATCAAACAAAATGACACAACTATTCAAGTATTTCAGGCATGCATGCATCGGGGTTGCAGCTGCCATTTTTATATGGGGATCAGGTGTTGCGACAGCCGTAGAATATCAGAGTATTTACCAGAGTATCCGGCCCCTTGGCATGGGCGGGGCATTCACCGCAGTCGCCGATGACAAGAATGCCCTTTATTATAATCCGGCAGGCCTGTCGCACATTTCTGAATTCAGGGTGGGTATGGATACGGTCTTTGAAATGTCTGAAAGCGGCATTGGTTTGATTTCAGATATTCAGGATACGGATTTTGAGAATGAAGCAGAAGTTTCAACATTTTTACAAGATTATGTGGGTGATGTGCAATATATCCGTTTTTCTCTGGCACCCCAGCTGGGCATGCGGGTCAAGGACGCTGGTGTGATGGTAAGCGGTTTGGCCCAGGCCAAGGTCACTGCGGAAGTATTTAACCCGCCATGGCCCAATCTGCTTGCCGGCATTATTGTCGATGCCGGTGTCATTGGTGGCGCGGGTATGGAACTTGAAGCGGTGGAAGGGCTGCGTGTGGGCGTCGCTGCGAAGTTCATCCGGCGGGAGAATTTATACAAGGTCTATACACCCACGGATATCGTAAACGAAAATTTTGATCCGTTTGAAGAAGACCGGGAAAGTGGATCGGGGTTGTCCCTTGATCTTGGGGTGATTTACCGTCTGCCGTTTGTAGAAAGAATCGATACAGATGTGGCGATCTGTTTTCAGAATTTTCCGGAAATGGATATGGGGGATGCGGTAGGTATTGACTCCCAGATCAACATTGGTATTGCCGTAAACAAGGACATCAATGATTTTCATGTGACCGGCGCCTTTGATATAAGGGATCTGACGAATAATCTGGGGAGTGTCGATGATGTCAATGTCGACGATGACCTGGCCAAGCGAATGTATATGGGCGCCGAGGTCCGGTTCCCCAAAATTCTGGCGTTAAGGGCAGGGCTTCACCAGGGATACATGAGCTTTGGTGCAACAGCGGATTTAACGTTCATCAGCTTTGATTTCGCATCCTATGTTGAAGAAATTGGCGCCTATGCCGGCCAGAGAGACGATCGAAGGTATGTGGCGCAGTTAACCCTGGGATGGTAACGATAAGATAGTTTGATTCGTCCGGGGAGGGAAGGATTCCCCCCGGACGGTTTTTTTTAAAACGTTCTCGCCAGTTCGCTATCAATCATGTAAATACAGATTTCTTTGGCCCCTTGTGTTGAATATCTGTGAGACTCGCAGAGATTTTTCATCAGGTAGGTTACATCATCTTTTATTTTCTGATCGTATGTTTTAAATGCTTCGGTGCCATAATCCTTGATGGCTTTTCTGAAATTCTCGTTATCCAGAAAGGGGTCAAGAACTTTCTCCTTAAGGCTGTATACGTATTTTTCATGAAGGGTCTTGAAAAGTTTTGAGTCTTCAATTTTCATGCTGTTCAGTAAAATATCCTGCGGCAGAGTGCTTGTGGTATATTCCCTTTGCGTGGCCTTCCTGAATGAAAGCAGTTTGGCCTTTGTGTTTTTTGATCCGTAAAGGAGTTGCTCGATATGATCAAAGTAGCTTTCAGTGATTTCAAGCTTTTCTTTGGTATAGGTGCAGACTTCCGTTGTTCCGGGTTCAAAATTTACGGCGAACATATAATTTTTCACGTCTTTTGAAATCTGATCTTCATTGTAATAGTAAAGCGATTCCTTGACTTCCTGGAGAATCGTATAGTTGTAGTTCTTCATAAGAGAATCAAAAAAACCTTCAGGAATCAATTCACACAGGTCTTTCCGGATTTTGGTGAAAAACTGCTTCAGCATGGACATGGTAATCAGCTTGTTTTCTTTGGCATATGTCGAGTAAAATTGATTGAATATTTTGATGGAATCCCGTCCTGAAAGGCCTTGCACACCGTCAAACTCCGCTTCTCCAATGGCTTTTCTCCTCATGGGAGCCGTAAATTTTTTACGGTCTTCCTCGTTAAGCCAATTGGGGATAAACCCTGTATAGATTTCCATTTTGAGAAGCTGGAGATTTTTATCACAATAGAGGTTATACTTATCCGGATCACCAATCCATTCCAGAAAGGCCTCCGACTTCTTTTGAAGACGGGTGGAGATAACGACCCGTGCAAAATTATGGAGCACACGGGGAAGAAAATTCCCGTCAATGTGCTTGCCAAATATGTTTCTATAGATTTCAACTTCCGTGTTGAGATCAAGTACGTAAGGAATTTTAATATATTCGATTCGGTCTGAGAACGATTTGACGTCCTGGATGTTTTTCTTGTCCTCAGGATTCATCAGGGCAAGAAATATGGAGTTGACGTTTTCCTCCACATCTTCAACCTTATGGAGGCCTTCACTGATAATATTGTGAAGATCGATCAACCGTTCGACATTATTGGATTTTACATCCATCAGGGCGTAAATCCCGTTGTTGGTTTTGGCGTATTGTGAAAAAATATACTTTACAATATTGCTGTTTTTAAGAAGTTCATTGATCCGTTTCTGCAGCATGGGGTTTGTAAGGATACTCTGCCTCAATGGCTTGTCACCCGGGTTGAACACGCTGATGCCTTCTCCGAGCCGCCTGTTAAACCTGTATGGCCTTGCATAAAGCATCTGGAAGACTTTTTTTGGGCTTTTAAGAGCCGTGCCAAGCGCCTGATAAAGAGAGCTGCAGATTGTGCAGGGCGTATCCTTGAATACCCACTGGTATTCTTTTTCAGTAAACAGTTTCCACTTGAATTCATCATTTAAAAAAAGATCGTCAAAAAATTCCCGCCTCATGTTTTTGGGTATCATAAGGATGGGATGATCGTGGCTGGGGCAGGGGATTTCGATATATTCTTCGGTAAACAACGGGGAAAATTCGTCTTCAGCATTACTCTCTTTCCTCTCAGCCTTGATGTCGTTAAATTTGGGATGGTAGACATCACTCGAATGGCCGAACACATGGGCCAGTGTCTTGACAAACGACACATCATTGGCAAAATCTCCCAGAACTTTCCGGTCCAGGCGCCAGACAGCCTCATAGCGCATTCCTTTTTCAGAATTGCAGTACTCTTCAAATCGCATGAGAAGATTGTTTAAAAATGTACTTTTCCCGCACCCTGGGGGCCCTTCGAATATATAGATTTTATTCTGCTGAGCGCCGCGCCTCAAGGCTTCAATACGATTGACCAGACGGTTTGCAAAGATTCTGTCTGCAAAGAAGGGGTTATCCGAACCTTCCACAAAAAGTCTTTTACAATTGTAGTTGATATAGTTGATCGATTCCGGATCATCAGGATATTCGTCAGCGCCTGATTCAATATATTCACTGAACATATCATAGAACACCTGGAAAATATTCCTGAATGCCTGGTGCGGATTGTCCATAAGTACTTTTAGGAAGTTCTCAAAAGGGACGAATTCAATCTTTTCCTGGCCGGAAATCTTAATGTCAAGATTCTGGATAGCGCTTGTAATTGTTTCCATAGGATTGTCTTGATCCATATTATAATTTCTTCTTTGTCAGTTTTTTTTTGTCCATGGTATAAAGAACACGTTGCCAGCTTATAATTTGTTCCTGAGCTTCATCCGGTTGCGGCGGGGGGGGTACAGGAATACCCGGAAGCAGGAATGGCGCTGCTGGTCCTGCGGCGGACAAGGTGACTTCGCTTGTCTCAAGGTGAACAGGAGCCCCCAGAAGGTATTCAATACCCATCATGGTATTTGCGATATATTCATTGACCAGAGGCTTCCCTTCAAACAGGTGATTCAGATAAAGGGAGCCGTTTTTACTTTTGGTTTCATCGATTTCGATATATGGCGGATGATACAACACATCGATGATCATTTTCCGGTAGTCGTTCACTTTTTTGCTTTTTACGAAATACTCATAAACCATTCGTTCCTTGTTCAATCGTTTCCCTGCCACGAAAAGTTTGTTTCGGGTCATGAAATCCTGGTCGAGAAATGTATTGATAAACGTGAAGTCACAGAAATTTTCCCTGATATTGAAGATGAATTCTTGCCCTTTCCCCTTGTGTGCATCAAACTCTTGCCGTTCATTGGCGTCTTTTATTTTCTGGAAATCGTAAGAGTATTTTCCCTTATCACCCATTTCTTCCAGAAAATAGAACATTCTCATGCCAAGTGCGTAAGGGTTAAGTCCAACCCTTGGCATGGCCGTCACCCCGGCGTTAACTCTGGCAAAGTCAACTTCATGGCCTTTGATCCTGTCATCGGCCAGAAAGAGTTTCTCATGCCAGTAACTGGCCCATCCTTCATTCATGATTTTGGTCCGTATCTGGGGCTGGAAGAAAATGGACGTGGTCCGGATCACTTCAAGAACCGGTTTCATCCAGCTGTTTTCTTCCTTGTTGATGAATGGCGAATGGTCAATCAGATACTGAAGCACATCTATCTTTTTACTGGACTTTTTATTCAGATATTTATTGAAAAGCGTTTCAAATTCAGGATGTTTTTTTTCAATATCGGAAAAAAACGATTCTTCTGCTGCGTCCCGGAACCGGGATTTGTAGCCATTATATTTTTCAATTTCCTTGATATAATCGCTGATGGAGACTTTTTTTTCAGATTGAAGGAAAACATCAAAATAATAATCGATGCGTTTTTCTTTTTTGGTTTTGTGGGGGTTGCTCAACATGGAGAGTTCGCTATGATAGCCAACAACATTATCGATGCTTCTTGCAAACTCGATCACATAATCGACAAACCGGCCTTTTTCAGAGCGGAGTCTTGCGATCAGACGTTTATCTGAAAGCGCTCTTGCCGTAAAATCATAATCCCAGGTGTGTTTGAAGAAAATATTGTTCTGAAAAAAGTCGATATGGCCGATGACATGATAGAAAATCATGACGTTCAGCCAGTCCGGATTGTTATCATTATAAAATGAGATGGCAGGCCGGGTATTGATGACGGTTTCATAAGGGTTTCCGGGATAGAGTTCGTATTTTCCCTTTTCCTTTAGGACCTCAACATCGTGTACCCAGTAATCATAAAGTGTGGGGATCATGACTTTGGGAGAAAGCTCGATTAAGTCCCTGTTTGTGACGATATACTCCAGCGTTTCATCATCAAAAGACAAACCTGCGTCCAGGGCCCTTATTTTGCACCCTTCCATGATTTTTTTTGTATGCTGATTAATCAGTTCCATAGTTAATTTAACCGACCTGTTTTTTTATGTTTAGAGAAAGCAAGCTGCTTTTTTCATATGCGATTATGTCAAAGGAACCCTTGCGCGTTCATATGAAATCAGTTTTTTGATTCCTTCGATCAATCGGGGTTCATCAGACCCTTTGGGAATCACATCAAGCCTGATATGTTCCGGTTTGTCTTTCAGAAGATTGGATTTTATCAGATATCGCTCCACTTCTGTATTTCCGCTTCTCCCGAAACCATGTTCCGCAATGGTTATGCCAATCCGGTTTGCGTATGACAGCATCTTCTTGATTTCCGGGATTGATTCCTTGCCGTCCGTATCCCAGTCATCCCCATCTGTTCCGTGAAAAACATAAATATTATAATCGGTTACGAGATTCTCCTTTTCGACGATTTCATTGACCAGTTTATAAGCAGATGCCACCTTGGTGCCGCCAGCGACTTTTGAATTATAATATGTATAAAAATCAGGTACTTCTTTGGCATCTGTGTCGTGTAGAATAAATCGGGTTTCAACCTGTTTGTCGTACTGATATAAAAGCCAGCTGTATATCATGACATGCTGGGAGGCAATTAGTTCTGTCGGTTGACCGATCATGGAACCGGAATAATCCCTTAAAAAGAATACGATGGCCTGGGATTCATAATCCTTTTCTCTTGAAAGTATCCTGTAAATTTTATCTCTGGGGGAGATAATGAATTTTGTGGGATCTATGTTGTATATATCTTGCAGGTTTCCTAGTGCGATGTTGGTTTCAACAATCTGTCTCAATGTGGCTTTTTTGTCCAGGAACTGACCAAACCCCCGGTTTTTATCTGTCATGTCATAGGTATACCGGGTAAGCGATCGTTTTTTCCCTTTGTCCTTGAGGTTGGGAAGTTCGAATTTCTCCGTAAGAATTTTTCCCAGGTCATAGGCGCTCGATTCCATCTCGTGGGGGCCGCCTTCGCCTTCTCCGGGACCTGCGCCTGAACCGTCCTGTGGACGCACCGGCTGTTCGCCGATGATTTCACCTTCTTCACCTTCACCGGAACCGCCGGATGCATCTTCTTCATTCTGGGGTTTCAGGGTATTGTCGTGGACGAATTTTTCTTCCACTGTGGTGGGTACAACCACAACCTTGCCCTTATTCCCTTTTCCGGGTTTGACCAGACGTCCCACTCTTATTTTTCTGGGGAAACCGTCTTTTTCTCTTAGCTTGTCTCGTTCCAGAAGTTCATCAAGAGAGCGGAGGCAGGTCGTGTAGGATGCGGTCGAAAGGGTCATGTTCTGGAGAACGGCCAGGTCATTTATTGCATATATATCGTCAATACCTGTATTGGAAGATGCGTGTGTATCTGAAACAACGGGAAGATCGTGTGTGCCTTCATGATCCATTTCAGCAAGGATTCTTTTTTCCCGATCAGGGGTCAACCCTCTTTCTTTAATTTCCTTGTATAATGCTTTCAGTTTTTTATTCATTCAGCCCGCGCTTGTTAATCTATTTTATGTTGTCAGGCATGTCTGCCCTGAAAACGGTTCAGGGCAGAAAAAATAACCTGCCCGATTTGAGCCAATGATGCGGTGAATTATTTTTCATCCTCCTGAGTACAGAAATACTCAATGGTTTTTTGCGCACACGTATTGCAATAATGAAGCTTTTCAAGCATGGTCTTGATCATGCGGTCATATAATTTCTGGTTTTCTTCATTGGTTCGGTTGGCAAGGGCGCCTATCAGGCTGCCTGCACCTGCAATGTCAGATTTCAGCCGGACATCGGTCACGGCTTTTACAAGTTCGAGGTTGTCCATAAAATCATAATCCGGATTCACGGATATTTTCTGTCCGTAAATTTTCCGGATTGACGTTCGGAAGGATTCCCGCTGTTCTTCTGTCTTCAGGCCGAGCTTTTCTTCGACGCTTTTGATATACCGTTCGTCTATTTTAAGGGCTCTCAATTCACCGGACTGGGGATCCTTGTATTTCCACATTTTATCCGGGCCGAGATTCTCCGCATCAATACCGATGATCATGTTCACGTAATTCATCACATCTTTTTTAATGGCAAGGGGTTCATCCATATATGCGTTGAACATTTCGGTCATAATCCGTTCACGGTACAAGCCTCTCGCGGTTTTCAGATCTTCCAGGAATTTTACCCTGTCGTTGGCATCGGTCACATAGTCCAGAATAATCCGTTCGATGGCCTTGAAAATATCATAGGCAAACATGCAATTGCCTTCATTGGTTTCTGAGCTTTCAATAAGAAGCTGGATGGCTCTGCCCAGGTTTCTCTGGCCCAGGCCTTTCTGCCCGAATCGTTTGGTGATATCCGGGTCCTGACTCAGTGTATCGATCACTTCGGAAAGGGTTTTGATACTTTTTTCGCCCGCTACCTCACCAGCAGCCAGCTTCATGGTTTCAATGGGTGTCAGCTTTTCTGAAATCGGCAGACGGGTCAAGGTAACGGCGATGGATGCCGCATAATTCAGGTTTGGATCCTGATGCAGTATTTCCTTGTTAATGGTTGTCCGGGTTTCACTTCCAATGGAATACGCGGTAAGCTCTTTCTGCAGTTTGTAGTTCGTGTTGTGCGACACGTAGCAGATTCGGCACCGGTCCACAATGGGCGCTTCTTCTTTTTCAGCCAGGAAACGGTTGAATTCCGAATTGTTGCTCGTGGCGATGATCAATGTGTCAATCGGCCATTTGAAACCGTCTATTTCAATGGACCGGTTCTGAATGACACCCAGGTAAACCTGCACAAGGTCTTTTTTGTTTTTATAAATTTCATCGCTGAAATGAATACCGCCGCCCGCCACCCTGGCAAGGGCGCCTCTTCTCAGGTCAAAGCGGTAAGGGTTATTTGTATCTGTAATATGGAGAAGCCTTTGAATCGATTCTTCACCCAGAAGGTCTACTGCAGATGAGGTGATTTTATCCTTGGCCGGGTATTTGCCGGTTACGGTGCCGAGACTTTCTGTAAGCGGGACAGGAAGGATTTCTATAAATTTGAACATTTCTGACAAATCACCACCAGTAAATCGCCTGATATCATTCCACATATAACCGCTGCAAGCGCCGAGTGGCCTGTAGTTTTCATAAAGATCTTCGATTTCGTTGTCGGAGAATCCAATGGTTTTTCCAAGAAAAGTCTTTGTTTCGTTCGGATCATCAAAAACATTCATGGCAAGGATCATGGGATCTTCGTAAGTTTGGGATTCGATGGTGCTCAATCTCCCATAAGTTCCCAATTTGTCCATATTCATGAATTTGAACGTGTATTTACGGTTTTCCGGCCTGGAAAGAAATTCCCGGTATTTTGCACAGAGGAAGTCGACAAAAAAGGTTTTACCGTTTCCCGGCTCACCCACAAGCACATAGGCCATTTCCTTTGAAGAACCGCCTTCAGCCGCGTCTTTCACAAAAGAGACAAAGGAGTTGAGTTCGTCATACATACCGATGATATGTTTTTTGCTTGTTCTGAATATACTGAAGTCATAGGTTGTTTTGCCGTTTACAACCACTTTGCTGATGTCATTCTGGAGAATCATTCTTGAAACACCCTGGAAGGCGTTTTCAAACATTCTTTCACCCTGCTGGACGGCGATCATGTGATTTTCAAACGAGCTGTTTTGCTTTTTTGCCATTTCTCCTCCGCATGTTTATCGTGACGTGATGAATTCTCTTGTTTGTGAGCCGGTTATGATTCCTTACTGTACCAGTAACGACGCATATCCGTCAAGAGTTAATGACTATTCTGTTCTGTGGGGTTAATCTGAAACAGTGAACCGTCTTAAGTTCTTCTCTTTTGATGGTTCTGTGGAAATATATCCGATGGCACCTTCTGATTTTTCGATGTAGTCAATCAGTTGGTTTTCGTCAGTGAAAAATTTCGGCAGGTTGCCGTTTCCCACGAAGATTTGATACTTCCAGAAATTGATGAACTGGGCAGGTGTTTTTCTCAAATAGGCCTTTGTGAAATTTTTTTGGAGATCTGCCTGATCGTTTACTGTGAGTGTAATGGCTTTTCCACCTGCCCATTTCTTCTTTTTTCCCATAAAGATATCCTTGATATCGTTTTTTGTCAGTGTGGATTCGAAGATATCCGGGCTGCCGATAAAAACAGGTTCCTGGCATCTGGATTCATTAACGGAAATGCCAAACAACACCCATATAAGCAGTATGGCCATAAATGATTTCAGGTGTGGTTTCCTAACAAGTATCATATGTTTTTTTCAGAAATTATAAGATATCTTTGCCGCGAAAAGATACCAGTATCTGTTGGTTTCAAAATATTCATCCGGTTCAATCTTCACAGTATCGTCAAGCTGGGCGCAACCGTCAAGATAATGACCTTCGAGTTTCAGGGAACAGTTTCTGTTAAAGTCAAACCTGAAGCTTAAACATGAGTCTTTCTGCCATGCAAAATAGTCAGGACGGCCTGCGTTGGTGCCCAGTCCGTTTCCTTTTTTGTCTTCTTCATTGGGATAAAAAACCGAATAATAGGCGCCGAATTTTAGCCAGTCCGTATGCCGGTACGAAAACATGTAATAAAAGCCGACAGAATTGTTTTCGAAGGGCACGGTTATCGGCAGGGTTGTATCCGGAAGAAAAAGAACATCAACCGTGATGTCAAAATCGTGAATGTGCTTAACGTGTTCAAATGAAAAGACCAAATCCTGCCAGCTATATTCAAAACCAAACAGAATTTCCTCAATATATCCATCATAATCAACCGGTATATTGGTAACAGAAATACTTTCGGGATTGATTGTTGGCGCCATATCCGAAAGTGCATCTTCTTTCCGGGACTGCCAGAATATGTCATTTATGGTTTTTCCACCCAGGTTATATCCGAATTTGGCATATTGTCCGATCAGACGAAGTCCGGGCACAGGTGGTTCCCAGTTGAAGATCATATTGATGGCCGTGTCTGATTCGGAATACTCGGAATCCGTATGAAATGCTTTTGCAAGAACCCTTCCAACACCTGATTCTTTGTTTATATCCATGATGCCGCACTGAATGGTATAATTGAATTCACCCAGTATATCCTGAAATTCCGGCATGGTTGGCCGCCAGTTTCCCCGAAATTCAAGACCTTTGGCTGAATTCAGACAATCACGGAAAGATTCCGGGTACACGCCTGATGGCAGAAAAATGGTTGGCCGGATCATATCGAGGTCCCTGGTATCCCCATGCAAACCAAAGGCTACCTTGTTGATACCTGCATGGAAACTCAGCCATTGTCTGTAATAGTAACTCGCACGGGCAAAATTCACAGTAATTTTGTCGTTACCGATATCCCCGAAATCACTGGCAAAAAACTGGATGCCCAGATGGAGGTCATCTGTTATCTGTGTGTTGAAGTTCAGTCCCATTTCGTTGAACTGAAATGTCCCGTTTTCCGAGTTCTGGATAAATTGATTGTGGTCGGTCTGCAAGAACCCCTGGGAGATGAAGCCGTGGATATGAATGTCGTTGTCTACGGCCATGGAAACGCTGCATGAAATAAGGATGATGGTAATAATGAAAACGTATTTTTTCATGGTTTGACACTTATCATAAAATGATATGAAATTCGATTGATTCAGTCGGCAATGATAAATTTTTTAACCTTTTTTTCTTTGGGTGGATCAGATGAGATATATCCGATGGCACCTTCTGATTTTTCGATGTAGTCAATCAATTGGTTTTCGTCAGTGAAAAATTTCGGCAGGTTGCCGTTTCCCACAAAGATCTGATACTTCCAGAAATTGATAAACTGGGCAGGTGTTTTTCGCAAATACGCCTTTGTGAATGTTTTCTCGATGTCTGTCTGGTCATTCACCGTGAGTGTAATGCCTTTTCCGCCCACCCACTTCTTCTTTTTTCCCATAAAGATATCCTTGATATCGTTTTTTGTAAGGGTGGATTCAAAAATATCCGGACTGCCGATAAAAACAGGCCCCTGGGATTTGGCAATTCCTGCAAAGCCAAAGACAAGCCAGATCGCTATTGGAATCATAATTGAATTGAGATGAGGTGTCTTTGTATGCATCATGGCTTTTTTTATATTTTAAGGCGTTTGGCTTTCAAATCGCTTTCAGGTTAAAAGTTAAAGGAAAATTTTGCTGCAAAAAGATACCAGTACCTGTTAATATCATCGTAGCCGGCCTCATCCTGATCGTTCATAAAATTGATCTGCGATGTGCCGTCTATGTAATGTCCCTCGAGCTTCAGGCAACTGTTTCGATTGAAATCAAACCGGACAGACAGGCATGAATCTTTTTCCCATGCAAAACTTCTGGGAAGCCCTTTTTCTGCGTTGATATGATTTCCACGTTTGTCATCTGTATCAGGGTAGAAAACCGTATAGTAGCCTCCCAGTTGAAGCCAGTCTGAAATGCGGTAGGATAACATGTAGTAATACCCCAGAACCGTGTTTTTCCAGGGCTCTGTCTCAGGATTGGGGGGCATCGCGTTTTTAAGGCCGGGATACAGGGTGATATCAAAATCCTGTAGGCTGACCGATCGTTCGAGCGTGACCACCAGGTTTTGCCTGGTATATTCCATGCCACATGTAATGATCTCGAAATCGCCATCAATATCCACCGGTACATTGCCAACAATCAGGTTTTCTTTTAAATAGTCCTTAAGCGCCTGGTCTTCTATGTCCTCAAGGACTTTTGTTTTCTGGCTTGCCCAGAAAGCATCGTCATGGGTTGTGCCACCCAGATTATATCCAAGGAAGGCGTATTGCCCCTGTAATCTCAAACCGGGAATTGGTGTTTCCCAGCACAGGACGAGGTTGGGCGCCTTGTCTGCTGATGAATAGCCGGCGTTAATGTGAAATTCATGTGAAAATCCTTTTCCGATACCGGTATCTTGTGAGATATCGATAATGCCATATTGAAAGCAATATGAAATCACCCCGAGATCGATCAGGTCAGGTCTGTAGCTGCCTTTAAGTTCAATGCCTTTTGCTGAATCCAGGCTGTCCCTGTAAACTTCAGGGTAGACACCCATAGGAAGAAGGATATTTGGCCGAATCATCTCAAGGTCTCGCGTGTCTCCATAAAAACCGGATTTGACTTTACTGATTCCCACATCCAGGATCAGCCATTGTCTGAAGTAATACGATGCCATTCCATAATTGATACTGATTTTATCGTTTCCGGCGTCGCCGAAATCATATGCAAAGAGCTGGATACCCATGTGCAGGTCATCTGTAATCTGGTTACTGAAATTCAGCCCCATTTCGTTGAACTGGAATGTTCCGTCTTTTGTATCTTTGATGAATGGATTTTCAGTTGATTTAAGAAACCCCTGGGTGACAAATCCATGAATATCAATGGCGGTATCCAAAGCGTAAACCATATTATATGAAAGAGTGAGAATCAGTGTTGTGAAAAGGATTTTTTTCATAAAATTCCGTTTAGCACAAAAAAATGACACATGCTATTTTTTTTATTCACATTTAAATAAATCGCAATTCATTGTTGTTTTTTTCGCCAAATGTGTGATAGACCCTTTTAGAAATGTAAAATTTTTGTAAAAGTATAGATTCCTGCCATATCTGGTTTTTAAATTGCATGTCGCCCAGACTTTCTTCGGAAAGGAGGAAACATGAACCTTCATTCAAATATATTGGGAGTGGATATCGGGTCTGTCTCTGTATCACTCGTTGAAATGACGCCGGAAAAAAAGATCATCCGGACCGAATACCTGTTTCATCATGGGAGTATCAGGGAGACACTGAAACAGGCAATTTCCCGATTTCGCCTTCAGGACATCTGCGGCATCGCATCCACATCTTCCACACCGCTGGTCCTGAAAGTCAACCGTCAATATGACAATCGCATTGCTGTCATGAGGGCATGCCGGTTTTTTCATGGGACTGTCAGTGGCATTCTCATCGTCGGTGGAGAAAGATTTGGCCTGATTCAGTTTGATGATGAGGGGAATTATTTAAAATTTAAATCCAACACGTCATGTGCGGCCGGTACCGGCAGTTTTCTTGACCAGCAGGCCGAGCGGCTGGGGCTTGAAAATATCGAAGCCTTAAGCGACATGGCTGATGAAAATATCGACACGGTTCCCCAGATTGCGACCCGCTGTTCGGTGTTTGCCAAGACCGATCTGGTTCATGCCCAGCAGGAAGGGTATTCGCTGAATCAGATCGCAGATGGCCTGTGCAGAGGCCTTGCGAAAAATATCGTTGACACCCTTTTTGGCAGTGGCAGGAAAGAGGGCCTTGTCGTATTCAGTGGCGGGGTCTCCCGTAACACTGCCGTGGTCCGGCACATTCGGTCCATGATCAACCAGGAAATTCAGATAGAAAAGACTTTGTATGGCGCAGCCGGGGCGGCCCTGCATCTTCTTGATGAAATGCTTTTAAAAGACAGGATCAGTGCCAGAGCGGTAGCCGACATCCTTCTTCCGGTAAATGATGTCAAAAAAAATTACTATCCTCCCCTGACACTTCAAAAAAGCATTTACCCGGAATTCACAAGTTTTGAAACATTTAAATATCATCCCGCCGGGCTTGGTCCAAACGAAAATGCCTCGGTCGAAGTGGATATCTATGAGAAGCTGAATAATAAACCCCTGACGTCCTATTTGGGTATTGATGTCGGGTCGACCAGTACCAAAGCAATATTAATGGGGAGAGATAAACATGTACTGGCAGGATTTTATACACGAACCGCAGGGCGGCCTGTGGACGCTATCAGAAATTTATTTGCGGCCATTCATTTCACCATGGAAAAATATCAAAATGAGCTTCATATCCTTGGTGCTGGCACCACCGGGGCCGGCAGAAAGTTCGTGGGAAAGATTATCGGAGCTGACCTTGTCATTGATGAGATAACCGCTCATGCACGGGCAGCGGTTGAGATTGATCCGGCCGTGGATACCATCATTGAAATCGGCGGACAGGACTCCAAATTTACGACGCTTAAAAATGGGCAGGTGGTTTTTTCTGTCATGAATACGGTTTGCGCCACAGGCACGGGGAGCTTTATCGAGGAGCAGGCAAAAAAGCTTTCCTGCCCGCTTTCCGAATATTCCCGGAGAACGGAAAACAGGCCTTCACCAATGGTAAGTGACCGGTGTACGGTTTTCATGGAAAGAGATCTCAATCATTATCTTTCAGAAGGATATGCCAGGGAAGATGTTCTTGCTTCGGTTCTTCATGCGATTGTTGAAAATTATCTTTCAAAGGTTGCTGTGGAGGGAAATATAGGAAATGTCGTGTTTTTTCAAGGGGCAACTGCCAAGAACAAGTCTCTGGTTGCGGCGTTCGAACAGCGGCTTCAAAAGTCCATACAGGTATCCCGTTACTGCCATCTGACAGGTGCGTTGGGCACAGCGCTTTCTCTTTTTGATCAACAGGCTGAAAAGAGCCAGTTTGAAGGTATTGACCTTTATAAAAAAGAAATCCCCATCTCTTCCGAAGTGTGCGGATTATGCACAAATCATTGCAAAATTACCCTGGCTGACAGAGGAGAAAAAAAGGTCGCCTATGGATTTCTCTGTGGCCGGGATTATGACACAGAACGGTTTGTGGACAATAACCGGTCCGGGTTTGATCTGGTCAAAAACAGAAAAACCGTGTGGAACTATAAATCCGGCAGTGAGATTAAATACGAGATGACCATTGGATTACCCGAAGGGGTGTATATGAAAGAAGACCTGGTCTTCTGGAAATACTTTTTTGATAAACTATCCATACCCACCCTGTCAGGAGATGGCATCAAGGATGCGGTAAAAAAGGGAAAGGAAATGGCCGGCGCAGAATTCTGTGCGCCAATGGCGGCTTTTCATGCTCACGTGGCGAATCTCCTTGAACGCACCGATTATGTGTTTTTGCCATACTACCTTGAACGAAAGGTGGAGGAGAAAAACAGGCGGCGGCATTTTTGCTACTACTCACAGTTTGCCCCTGCCTCTATTTCAGCCACAATACCTCCAAACTTACGCTATAAATTGTTAATGCCATTGGTCAGCTATCTTTACAGTTCGTTTCATGACAAGGTTCAACTCTATCGAATGTTTAAATCAATTTTGCCCGGCAAAATCGGATTTTTAGACGTGTCATCTGCCTATGATGCTGCCATTTCCTTCAGAAAAACGTGTGAGCAAAAGCTCAGGAAAATATATCAGCAGGCATCCGGAACAGGAGATTTTCACGTGGTACTGATGGGAAGACCGTACACCGTCCTGTCGCCGGACATGAACAAGCGGATTCCGAATATTTTTGGAAAACTGGGCGTCAAGGCATTTTTTCAGGATATGCTTGCCTATTCGTCGGATCATATCCGGTCCCTTGAACCGCTGCTGGATGAAATCCCCTGGAATTATGCGGCGCGCATTCTGGAATCCGCCCTGGTTGTGGCCAGAAAACAGGGGGCATACCCGGTCCTTGTAACGTCCTTCAAGTGCACACCAGATGCTTTTGTCGTCGATTATTTCAAGAAGATCATGGCATTGTACGACAAACCACATCTGATTCTGCAGCTTGACGACCATGATTCAAGTGTTGGGTATGAAACCCGAATTGAAGCGGCATTACGGTCTTTTAAAAATCATTATCAATTTGATGCACCACTTGAATCTGAAAAGTTTTCTCCTATCGTTATTCATTCCCGGATAAAAACACTTGATAGACGGACCCTGTTGCTGCCAAACTGGGATAACCTCTCCATGCGTCTTGTTCAGGCTGCCTTGATAAAGGAAGGTATCGATGCAAGACTTCTTTCTGAAAGTGCAGATGGTATCCGGAAAAGTCTTCGTCATAATACCGGTCAATGTATTCCGCTTAATATCGTTGCCCAGGAATGCACTGACTATATTGAAAGGCATAACCTTAACCCGGAGGAAACCGCCCTGTGGACCGTGAAGTCTTCCCTTGCATGTAATCTCCCGCTCTTTCCCCTTCATATCAAGAATCTGTTCAGCACATGGGGCAAGGGGATGGAGAAAACCGAAGTTTATGCCGGAGCACTTTCTTTTATGGATATTTCGGTTAAACTTCCTCCAAATATTTATTTTGCCTATATGTTTGGCGGTATGATCCGGAAAATCGGATGTCAGATACGTCCGTATGAGCAGATCAAAGGAGAAACGGACAGAACCATTGAGAAAAGCATCCATATTCTGAGCGATGCATTTCTGGGCCGTCGATCCAAGGAAGATGCCCTTCTGGAGATCTTGAACCGTTTTCAGGTGATTTCCATGCACAACAAAAAAGATTTCAGGCCCAAAGTGGCGATTTTTGGCGATTTGTATGTTCGGGATAACACGGTGATGAATCAGGACCTCATTCACTTTATTGAAGAGAATGGCGGAGAAGTTGTGGCAACACCCTACAGCTCTTACTTAAAAATGATTTGCAAGCCCTATCTGCAGAAATGGTTCCGGGAAGGGCTGTACTTTAATGTGCTTTCCGGAAAGGCATTGATGGTTGCCATGAAACAGCTTGAAAAAACCTATGATAGGTATTTTCAGAAGATTCTCAAAGAACCCGGGATATCTTATGACGAGCCTTTACAAAAAATTTTTAGAGATTTCAATATCAAGGTTGAGAACAACGGAGAATCCATTGAGAACATTCTGAAAGTGTATTATACCCAAAAGCAGTATCCGGATATCTCCCTGTTCGTACAGACCAGCCCGGCATTCTGCTGCCCGTCTCTGGTCACAGAGTCCATGGCTGACGAGATTGAAAGACAGTTTGGCGTTCCCATTGTGTCTGTCACCTATGACGGCACAGGCGGAAATAAAAATGAGGCCATTATTCCGTATCTGCAATATCCAAAGACCCAGTCCGGGAGATGGCAAAACAAGGCGCAGGGGTGATATGCCTGATTTGCGCATATCATGAACTGGAGGATAACTATGACAAAAAGTCAATTTTTTACCTGTTTGATAATTCTTCTATCCATTTGTTATTATTCCCCCCTGCCTTTACGGGCTGACGAAAAAACAGGGTTGTCTGACGGTCAGTCTATTTATGTGCCAGTTTATTCATATATTTACAGTGGCAACCGGGAGCAACCTTTTTTATTGACTGTAACTTTGAGTATACGAAACATTGACCCCAGGCAGCAAATTGAAATCAGCGTGATCGACTATTATGCGACACAAGGGAAGTTATTAAAAAAATATCTGGATAAACCAGTTATTTTAAAACCATTAGAATCATTACGCTATATCATACCAGAAAAAGACAAAAGCGGAGGGTCCGGTGCCAATTTCATTGTTGAATGGAAATCGGGCCACTTTGCTAATCCACCTATTGTTGAATCAATAATGATTGGTACTCAGAATCAGCAAGGTGTTTCTTTTACCTCTCGTGGACGGGAAATTATTAAATAGAAGTACTCTCATAAAAGAGAATATCCATATTGCAGACACCAAAGACAGACAAGGCCTAATGTATTCTTTAATCTGAAATGATAAATCTTCTGACGTCTTTTCCTTCAGGCGGGTCAGTTGAAATAAATCCAATGGCGCCATCCGTGGATTGGATATAGTCAATCAACTCTTTTTCATTGGAAAAAAATTTGGGAAATCTCCCCTGGCCCACAAAGACCATATTCTTCCAGAAGGTGATAAACTGGGCGGGTGTTTTTTGCAAATAGACTGAGGTGAACGATATCTGCACTTCAGGGGTATCATTGACGGTCAGTTTGATGGCATGGCCATTCAGCCATTTTTTTTTCTTTCCCAGATAGATATTTCTTATCTCTTTTTTGGTGAGAGTGGATTCAAAAATGTCCGGACTGCCTATGAGTACAGGATCACCTGATATCGCAGGTTTTGGAAACATCAGGCAGACTCCCAGAAGGAGAAAGAGAAGAAAGGCATTGAAATGGTGTTTGGTGACTATTGTCATGTTTTTATGATTTTCAAAATTTAAAAATTAAACGATAGTTTTGCCGCAAACAAATACCAGTATCTTTGGGTGTCAAAATATCCTTCAGGGTCAAGATTCACAATATAGTCGAGTTGCGTACCCCCATCCATATAATGGGCTTCGAGTTTTAATGAACTATGTCTGTTGAAATCGAATTCCAGGGACAGGCACGAATCCTTCTGCCAGGCAAAATAACTGGGCCGGTCAATAAATACCAGATTGTCTTTTCCTTTTTTATCGTCTTTCAAAGGGTAAGTTACGGCATAGTAAGCCCCCATCTTTAGCCAGTCATAAAATTGGTAGGATGCCGCATAGTAATAGCCCAGACCTTTATTATTCAGTGAATCGGTTTTTTTCAGGATGCTGTCCGAAAGTCTGGCATCTATGGTATAATCGAAGGCCTGGCCGTAAATCGCTTCTTCAAAAGCGATAACGAGATTTTTTCGGGTGTATTCCGCGCCATAGACAATCATTGAAATATCACCGGAAAAATTGATTGGAACGTTTGTGATTACAAGGCTGTCTTCGAGGAATGAGCGGTATGCATCATCTTCTATGCCAAGAAGCATGTCCTCTTTTGTCTGTTTCCAGAATATATCGTCTTTTGTTGTGCCATTTAATTGATATCCTATCTGGACATACTGGCCCTGAATCCGCAATCCAGGCATCGGCGTGTCCCACGTCAGAAGCAGGTTGAAAGACGTGTCTGTGCTGGACGAGAGGGTATCTGTATGGCCTCTTTTTGCCAGGATTCTTTCTATGCCGGACCCTTTGGGAATGTCAATAAAACCGTATTGAAAGCGATAGGAGAGATCACCCATTTCCAGTGCCAGGAGGGATGGATACATGTTTCCATGAATTTCAACACCTTTTGCCGAATTGATACAGTCCCTGTATGCTTCCGGGTAAACACTTGTCGGCAGGAAGACATATGTTCGAAGCATATCAATATCCCGTGTGTCCCCGTAAAATCCAAAAGCACCCCGATTGATACCGGCTTTGATGCATAGCCATTCCCTGAAATAATAGTCAACATTCGCATGGCTGATGGTAATTTCATCGTTTCCAATATCCCCAAAATCACTGGCAAAGAACTGAATGCTCATGAGAAGGGAGTCGGATAATTGGGTATTGAAATTCAATCCCATTTCATTAAACTGAAAAGTGCCGTCCTCTGTATTCTGGATGAAATTGTTGTGGTCGGTCTTTAAAAACCCCTGAGCAACGAATCCATGGATATCCAGCTCGTCATCCATGGCCATTGACAGATTAACTGAAAACAGGACAATGAGAATGCAAACCAGTTTTTTCATACAGTGAACATATCATGAATCTAAATGTCCTGCCATTTGTTTTTTTTCGTCCCGGCTCATTCAGTTAGGGTGATGATTTTTAATTTTTTCCCTTCAGGCGGTTTTTGAGACAAATAGCCGATAGCGCCACTTGTCTTTTCGATGTAGTCCATCATTTCCTCTTCACTTGAAAATGCCTTGGGAAAGCGTCCCTGGCCTACAAATACCAGATGTTTACAGAAGTTCAAAAACTGGGCGGGTGTTTTATTGATATATCTTATCATAAATGTTTCATGAATCGTTGAGTGATACATAACAGTGAGAACGATTTCTTTACCATCCGTCCATTTTCGTTTTTTTTCCAGAAAGATATCCCGGATTTCTTTTTTGGTCAGGGTTGATTCAAAAATGTCGGGATTGCCAATAATAATGACCTCATTTTCGTCAGCTTTTATCTGAACTGAAAATCCGGAAAGGAGAATATACACCACAGCGGACAGAAAGATGAATCTGATTTTTGGCTGAACAGGGTAATGGGAATTCATATGACTTTCGATTAAAGGATCAACTGTACCTTCATTCCGTATATCGTTATTAAACAATGGTGTCGCTTAAAAATTGTATGACAATTTTGCTGCAAACAGATACCAGTAGCGATGTGTTTTTGAGTAATCATCCAACGGTTTGACATAATCGAGCTGGGCTCCACCATCGATGTAATGGCCCTCAATTTTGAAAATACTGTTGGGACTCAAATCAAACCGGGCGGCAATGCATGAATCTTTCTGCCAGGCGAAGTAATCCGGGTTGCCAAGATTGGTTCCGCCGCCCCCTTTTTTGTTGTCTTTGTCAGGATAGTAGACCGTATAATATCCGCCTATTTTCAGCCAGTCTGAAATCTGGTATGAGCCCATGTAGTAATACCCCAGGGTGGGGTTTTCAAATGTATAATCAAAGACACTATCTTCACCTGCGGCCTTGTATTTGATACGGGTCTTGTATTTCATATTAAAGAAAACCTGCTCGGCGGCAAGTGTCAGGCCTCTCCACGTGAATTCAGCACCGATGATATACATGGAAACGTCACCTGAGTAGCTGACCGGCATATCGCCAATAATAACGGCACTGCTGATGGCATTTTTCAGATCCTGGGACAAATCCGGGTATAATTGATCGATCGCCTGAATTTTGATTTCGTCCCAGAATTCATCATCAAAGGTTTTTCCGGAGAGAAACACGCCGTATTCTGAATACTGGCCCTGAAGCCGCAATCCCGGAACAGGGGTTTCCCAGCCCAGAACCAGATTGTATGATGTATCGGAAGTCGATTCCTCAGGGTCTGTATGAAGGGTCATGGCAAGTACATGGCTGACACCGGAATCTTTTGGAATATCCATGATGCCATACTGGATCTTGTAATAGAATTCACCCAGAGGTTCCATGAATTTCAGGGGTTCAGGATATCCGCTGCCATAAATTTCAAAGCCTTTGGCCGAATGTATGGAATCCCTGAATGCTTCGGTATAAACCCCCTGGGGAAGCAGCACAAAGGTCCTCAGCATGTCCATGTCCCGGCTGTCACCATAAAGCCCATAAGAAACCTTGCTCTTGCCCGCTCTGAATGTAAATTGCTGATTGACATAGTAACTTACGCCAGCATGGTTGATGGCGATTCTATCATTTCCCAGTCCACCGAAATCATAGGCAAAGAACTGGAGGCTGAAATCAAGCCCGTCAGAAAGTCTCTTGTTGAAATTGAGACCCATTTCATTGAATTCAAAGGAGCCGTCTTCGGTTTCGGCAATGAAGTCGTTATGATCCGTCTTCAGATATCCCTGAGTGATGAACCCATGAATGTCGATTGCGTCATGATCAGTCGCAAAACCGGCTTCAGTATAAAAAAGGATTATGACAAGAATGAGTATTTTTTTCATCGTTTGCCGGTTTTGGGTTTTGCTCATTTAAAGGGTTTCAGTATCCTGTTAATGATTTGTGGATGATATGATCAATCCTGTCCCCCTGTCAAGAATGCAATTAAAAATTTCATGGAGAATAAGCTATTTACAGGTGATCGTCCCTGGTCAGGATATGATCACCCGTAACATCATATCGCCTTTTTCGCTCCTGGCCGGTTGTTTGCCCATGCCTTTTAAACGGAGAATTTTTCCTGAGGAAATACCCGGAGGAATGCTGATTCTGTATAGCCTTTTATAATATCCCCAGGGGATGTTCACGAGTTTGGTGGTGCCGGAAACCGCTTCGAAAGGTGAGATAACGATTGTGCCGTAAAGATTCGGATCTTCTCCCACGCCGGCTGTTTGAATGACCTGCAGCCGTGGGGTCTTTTTTTTCATCGTGACAGTCCTTAATCTTTCGGTAAAACCGGTATCCGGTATTCTGGGTGTCAGCTTTAAAAGAAGAATCCCGCAAAGAAATCCGCCTATGTGAGCCCACCAGGCAATACCACCGCCCATGGCATCACTTCCTGTAGCATTGATAAATTGCATCAGAAACCAGAATCCCAGGAAAAAGAAAGCTGGTATTTCGATGAACCAGGGAATAATGATGATCGGTATCAGGGTCAGGATTCTGGATCGGGGATAAAGGATTAAATACGCACCCATAACTCCGGCAATGGCACCGCTCGCACCTATGGTGGGCACATTCGCATGGATATTCAGAAACAGGTGGAAAAGGCCGGAACCAATTCCGCAAAGGAGATAGAAGGCCAAGTACCTGATGGAACCGAAATGATCTTCCACATTGTCTCCAAAAATATAAAGGCTCCACATATTCGACAGAAGATGCCAGAAACCGCCATGTAAAAACATATAGGAGACAAGTGAAAACAGTTTCTCCGGCATGGAAAAATGGATCGTGATGGCGGGCACGGAAAATTTTGCAGGCACAATCCCGTAGATATAGATAAACTGACCCAGGTTATCTCCCTGCATGTACTGGAAGATAAAGAAAAGCACATTTAAAAGAATCAGGGTATTATTGACAACCGGATAGTTCCGGGAGGGGATCGTATCTCGAATCGGGATCATTATTGGTCCTTACAAACTCAACCGTTTGAAAATGGTTTCCGGTATGCCCCGGATAATGAGCATGATCCATTTCCAGAACCATCGGGTGTAGATGATGTTCTTTTTTTTCTGAAAAGCCTTATGGATATCCAGGGCCACCTGATCAGGCGTAGCCGTGAGTTTCTCGGGAAGGTCCATGCCGTCGGTCATTTTTGTGTTGATAAAACCGGGAAGCACAGTCACCACATGAACACCCCGTTTGGCGAGCCGGTTTCGAAGTCCGCTTAAATATGTGGATAACGCGCCTTTGGCTGCCCCGTAAATATAATTGCTCTGTCTGCCTCTTAAGCCGGCTACGGAACTTATTCCGATAATGACGCCATGGCCTCTTTTTTCAAAATCTTCGGCGATAACTTCAAGAATACTTAACGCACCGGTGAAATTGGTATCAATGACTTCCCTGGCATGGGAAACATTTTTTTGGGCATCTTCCTGGTTTCCTAAAATACCGAAACAGAGAACCACGATATCGGGTTTTATTTCAAGATTAGTATAAAACAACTGATGGGTGTCATAATCGGTTGCATCGAAAAAAAGAGGTGTTGCTTTAATCTGGTGCCTGATGGCGATATCTGTTGCTTTTTTTTCCAGTAAATCCATGTTTCTTGAGGCAAGGTATACATTTGCCCTCTCTCTTTCCGCAAACAGTCTGGCTGTGGCATAGCCCACATCCGAGTTCGCACCCAGGATCAGTAAGTTCATTATCTATACTCCTATCCGTTTGGACTGCAGTGATTGAAATTTTTGATTCATGCCATAGTGCTGCCGCAGGGCTGAAAACGTATCCCACGCCGGATACCCTTTTTTAAATGTGTCCGGTGACATCCTCACATCTTTTGTCAGATAAATGCGTCCGCCGTAATCGGTTACAATGTCATCCAGATGATCGAGAAAAGCGAACAGTCTCGATTGAATTTTAAAATCAAGGGCCAGGGTATATCCTTCCATGGGGAAGGACAGATAATTGTCATTTTGAGGACCAAACAATTTCAGGACAGCCAGAAACGAGCCCATTCCTGCGGATGAAATTTTATCAAGGATCAGATCAAGGCCTTCAAAACTCGATGCCTTGGGAAGCACCATCTGGTATTGGGTAAATCCTTTTTTCCCGTAGATCCTGTTCCAGTGGCCGATTGCATCCAGGGGATAAAAAAACGTATCCAAAGGCGTCAATCTGTTTTCCGTGTATTGGGGGCTTTTCATGTAATACAGATGATTGAAGCATTTTACGGAAAAAGAGTTAAGACAAAATGAAGGAAGGTCAAGCGGGATGGATACTGTTCTTTTCCGAGGAAGGTCAATCGCCCCTGTTGATGCATTTTCACCGGCCATCAAAACCGATCTTCCTTTGGCCTTTCCTTTTGACAGGCAGTCAATCCAGGCTACGGAATAGGTGGCATCTTCGTGTATCTCGAATTTTTCAAATGCATCCTTGAGGTTGTTGCATCGGACTACGGTTTCCCGGATATAGGCACTTTTTACAGGTTTCAGCTTTATCGCTGCAGTTAAAATGATACCGGTAAGTCCCATGCCGCCTGCTGTCGCCAAAAAAAGGTCCCTGTTTTTTTCTCTGTCGCATCGCACGATCCGGCCATCCGGAAGCATCAGATCAAACCACAGGACACTGTTGCTGAAACAGCCTGCCTTGTGATGGTTTTTCCCATGGACATCGCTTGCAATGGCGCCACCGACGGTCACGAATTTTGTGCCGGGTGTGACAGACAGAAACCAGCCTTTTTTGAGAAAAATCCGGATCAGCTCATCAAGTGTCACGCCGCTCTCACAGATAACGATCCCCTGTTCCGGGTCAAATTGAATGAGTTTGTCATATCGGCGGGTCAGAATCACCTTCTCATTTAACGCGCTGTCACCATAGCTTCTCCCCATGCCATAAGGTATAAACATATTATTTTTTTCAAGATGTGCGGCAAGGGTTTTGACCGTTTCAAAGGAATAGCCTTCTCCCGTTGTTTTTGGATAGCGCCCCCAACTTTCAATATTCATTTTTTCTCCGTCCGCCAGAATATTCACTGCACGTGCGTGATCCATGTCAGAACTGCAGGTAGATGATCAGGTAAAAATTCACAAACCATAACACAATAATCGCCTGAAGAAAAACATCCTTCATGAGGATCAATGTGGGTGACCCGCTTTTTTGTTCCACAAAGGTGATCTGAAGATATCTCAGGATTCCGGCGAGTACCCAGAAGGCTGTTGTATAAAGTGAATGGGTATCATATTTGATCTGTATTTCTGTCGAGACCGTGTAAAGAATGTAGGATACGATAATGACCGATGCCATGATCCCCATTGAGAGAGAAATAAATTCATGATTGTATCCGTCAATATTTTTCCGGGTATTCAGGCCGGTTTCAGAAAGAATCAGATCATCCCTTCGTTTCGCTAATGCCAGAAACAGGGCAATCAGGAATGTCATGATAATGATCCAGTGACTGATGGCCACATTGGCGGCAATGCCGCCGCCGATGACCCGTATGACGAAACCTGTGGCGATGAGAATGATGTCTACAATGGCCACATGTTTCAGAAAAAGAGAATAAAGCACATTCAATCCCAGGTACGCCAAAAGGATCATTACAAATGTTCCGGGAAGGAGTAATATGGAAAAAATGAGCGTGGCGCCGGTTAAAAGAATCATGAATGCCCATGCGGCTTTTAAAGTTAGCTTTCCGCTTGCGATAGGGCGGTTTTTCTTTTCAGGATGATTCCGGTCGGCTTCCACGTCTTTTAAGTCATTTAATGTGTAAATACTGCTTGCTCCCAGGCAGAAGGCAAGGAATGCATATCCGGTCATCAGGGCGGCAGAGGGATCGTGCAACTTGTGACCAAAGAAAAGTGGCAGCCAGACAAAACCGTTTTTCAAATATTGATGGGGTCGGGCGGTTTTTATGAAATCGACAAGGCCAGGCATCGGCTCCCTTTTCTTTTTTTTAACAGGGGGTATCAGGTTTTCAGGGTTTTCAGGGCAGAAAACCGGATGTCACCCTTATCCTGATCGCACGCACACGCCTGTTCGTTCAGGTTTTTGCCACAATTGAAGCATAGTCCCTTGCAGGTTTCACTGCAAAGGGCTTTAAAAGGAATGGAGAGGATGACCTGTTCCTGAACAGCATCCTGAATATTAATCTTTTCTCCTTTAAAGAAGATCAATCCCATTTCTTCAGCAGTAAGCTCTTTTCCTTCTTTACCATATGTGTCCGCATATTCAGGCAGGTTTTTCGTAAAAGTAAATGCGAAATCTGTTTTCACAGGAAAGTCAAAGTCTGTCAAACATCTGCTGCAGGAAAGACCTATTACTGTTTCAATGGTGCCTTCCATTTCGACCAGATCTTTAATGCGGATGGCTTTGAGACTTGTTTTTACCGGGCTGATGGAATTTAACTCGCCGTTTTCCTTCATTTCCACTAAAAGAGGAAACGTTTTCGGGTTTTCCGCCACAGTCAGAAATAGTCCGTTTTCCAGAATCTCTTCCAGATTGATAATCACCGCCAGCTCCTGTTCATATATTCAAGAAAAATTAAGTATTACATTCATTTCAACCTGTCAAGGAATTCACATTGACCCCTGATCAGGTGGATTGCCCGCCATCATGCCTGGTATTCATGGGATGGGGTGTCGTTTGCCATTAATTCCTTGGAAACCAGGTTGACAAGCCCCCAGATCGCATCTGCCGAAAAATAGTTTTCAATGGAATGATCAAAAAGGATCGACAGCCTCGACGGGTATTCATCGTCGGCCTTCCACAGGAGATAGTAAACCGGTACTTTCGGAAGCGGGAAAAACATAAAAGCCATGTCTGCCATATTCATGGGTTTGCCGTCAATCCGTTTACCGGCGTTCATAAATCCCTTCAGGTTATTTCCAAAACGGTCAATAACATGATCTTTTCTGATAGCATGAGGGCCCTGAAAGAAATGGGCATCTTTCAGTTGATTAATGCTGACCATTTTTGTGGAAAAAGGCACGGAAGACGCATTGATGAGGTATATCAGTATCAGAAGTTCTTTCATCGGGGCATCCATTTTAATCAGCCTTTCGGGTGTGATTCGAAAAAGTGTATTTTCTTCTGTGTCAACGAGTATATCCTCATGCAAAAATCTTATCTGAATGCCACGCCCTTTGAAAGGAAGAACAAGGGCGTGCTCACAGAGTTTTTTCAGGTCTTTTTCCCTGACTTTTCCCCAGTATTCAACAGGCACAATAAATTTTTCCGTATTCTGCGGAGGGTCTAAGTCTTTACGCCGTCGTTCCTGCATGGCCAGAAATCCGTTTCCATAAGGATAGGGGCCATTTTTGAAATTTTCACAGGGAAATGCCTCACAGTCACTCATGCAGTACTTAATATGGTTCAGCCGTGCACATTCGAGGATCGGGCAGGCACGACCGAAAAGCTTTATCTGAATGTCCGCTTTTTCCTTGCCTTCCTTGCTCAAGCCATGTCCGCAGGTGGTGCAGACATTTGAATGGTTTAATTTGCATACGTCACAATTGATACCGCAGGCGCCTGTTGCCATATCTGTCCTTTCTTGCAATTCAAAAATCCTGTTTGATGTGTCCTCGTGACTATCAAAAACGGTTTTTTTCCGGCACAAGGAATGATACCTTAATCCATATCATATATAAACAGGCCCGATCAATAGGGATCATTGGCAGGGAATGCGGATATTTTATTTAAATGTTGACTATTTATTATTAATGATTACTATTAAATACGATATTATGCTTTTTGATAAACCCATTATCGCCACGCTGGTTTTTACCTGTATGCTGTCTTGTTCTTTCTCATGTTCTCTCCGTGGATAATAAATGACTGATCGTGGCGAAAACAAAAGGAGGGGGCTATGGATATTAATCAAATAAATACTTCAAATTCAAGTGGTTTGGGTGCATATAGGACTGCCCAGACCGGAAACACCGAAAATACCCGGCAGCAGCCGGCAGCGGGAAATCAACCCGCAGAGACCGCGCCGCCTGCAGACAGTGTCAATATATCTGCAGCCGCAAGGGCCAGGCTGGCAGAAACCCCGGCGCCTGTTGAATCCACCACTTCACAATCACCACCACCTGAACCGGCACCTCAACCTCAGGATATCATGACCTATAATGCGGCAGGTACGATTGCAGGTTGATAATACAAAATGGGTATGGTTTTTTTGAAGAAAATGGCTTATTATTACCTGAAAATATAGAGGAATTTTTTTCGAAAAGGCGGACAGTGTCGAATTTTTTTTCGAAACCGTTTGATATCAATAAGTTAAGCGGAGGTACCCATGAGAATAGATGCGTATTTAAAAGCCATGGGGACACCAGATATCAGCAATAATATTGCCCGTTCCATGAAGGTCGCATCCCAAATACTGAAAAATACGGATACAACATCAGCAAGTGCGTCGGGGGAAAAAAGCGATACTTCCGGCAATGCATTCAATGTCTCCATATCAGAAGAAGGTCGCCGTCTGTCTGAGAGCGAATTCCGTCAGGGCCAGCAGAACGAGGAAGCCCGTTTCTCCAGAGATCAGGAACTGGATGAGGCCAATTTTAAACAGCAACAGGTCCGGGAAGAGACAACATTCAGAAGAGAACAACAGCAAAAATTTGCTGAATTTAAAAGAAGAAATGCCTTAAAAGAAAATTATCAGGTTGCCTGATATATCGCATTGGATTATGCAATGATCCTTTCCGCATTATCAATTCTCACGGCTGTTTTTTAAACAATAGGCCCACTTTTACCCAGAGATATAATAGCAGTTTTCAAATCGGCTTCAGTATGGTAACGACATACCGGTGTATGATGATTTGAAATGATAAAGTTCATGAAAGGGGTAAAAGGAAATGGCCAAACGAATTGGGATTATTTATTGCAAAAAAATTCAGGATTCAAGCTGTGTGGGGTGCGCCAAATGTTACAAGGCCGTGAATGACAAAACATTTGCCTTTGAAGGCGAAGATGATGTGGATGTTGTATTCAAGACGGGTTGCGGTGATTGTCCGGGCCTGGTTTTGCCGAGACTTCAATTGCAGTATCAGGTAATTGGCGAACTTGAGACTGGCGTGGATGAAATTTATTTCGGCACCTGTGTCAAAAAGGCCCATATGCTGATGAACTGTCCGATGAATCTGGAGGGCATCAAAGCAAAGATAGAGGAAGTTTACAGAATTCCGGTTAAAGTCGGCACCCATGAGTATTGATTGAATCATTTATGTGCTGTCTGTCCATGACGTCATCTGGCTTAATTTGTAGTAAAATCCTTTTTTTCTCATCAGATCATCATGGGGTCCGGATTCGATGAACCGGCCATCCTTCAGCACATAAATTTTATCCGCTTTTTTGGCGGTGGCCAGTCTGTGGGCGATGATGATGGCCGTTCTGTCTTTCATAAGACGGGATATGGCGTTCTGGACCAGTTCTTCAGATCCTGAATCAATATAGGATGTGGCTTCATCGAAAATTATCAGATCCGGGTTTCTGGAAATGGCTCTGGCAATTGAAATGAGCTGTCTTTCCCCGCTTGATATGGATGTGCCACCCTCTGAAAGGGGCGTGTCCAGTCCTTTTGGCAGTTTTTGGACAAGTGATGCACAATTGGATACTTCAAGAATTTTGTCATATTCTTCCGAAGAAAGCGTCTGATCGCTTGCAATATTTTCCCGTAAGGATCCGGAAAACAGAAACGGATCCTGAGAGACCAGCGATATTTTTTTTCTCAAATCCTTTACCGGAAACGATTGGATGTCCAGGTCATTGATCAGAATGGCACCCTTTTGCGGATCGTAAAGCCGGATGACAAGATTAATGAGGCTGGTTTTCCCTGTTCCCGTTGGCCCCACAATGGCAATGGTCTCTCCTTTTTTGACCTTGAAAGAGATATGTTTTAAAACCGGTTCTCCGGGGAAATAGGAAAAAGAAACATCATTAAACGACAGTTCCTTTATAACCTCTGGCATGGGGTGACGCTCGTCCGGGATCGGTTCGGGGATATGGTTTTTATTGTCAAATATCTGAAAAATTCTTTCTGCCGAAGCCAGGGCGTTTTGAAGAATATTGAATTTTTCAGCAATATCCCGAATGGGCCTGAAAAACAATTTCATATACGAGATAAATGCCACCAGCGCCCCGAGCGTAATGGCTTTTGACACGACATGTCCGCCGCCATAAAAAATGACCAGGGCAATAGTGACAGAGCCCATCAGCTCTATAATAGGCATAAAAATGGCAAACAGGCGGACCTGCTGCATACCTGCCAGATAATTGTCCCGGTTGAGTTGTTTAAATCGCATGTAATTGTCTTTTTCTTTTAAAAAGAGCTGGAGGACCTGCATCCCATGAATGGTTTCTGAAAAACGGGTATTGATTTCAGCGAGCTTGATCCGTAACACCCTGAAAATATCTCTGGCTATATCTGCAAATTTATATGCGGTGAAAAGGACGACAGGAAGTGCCAAAAAAGAGATAACGGCAAGCTCTGCATTTATTGAAAAAAGGACGGTTGTAATACCGATCAGGAGAAACAGATCCTTGAATACAAATGTAATGATGGAAGTAAACATTTCATGAAGGTTCTGAATGTCGTTGGTTGTTCGGGTAACGAGTCTTCCCACAGGATTTTTAGTATAATAGGACATGGACAGATGCTGCATATGCTGGTAGAGGCTCATCCTCAGATCATGCATGATCATCTGGCCGGTGTATTCCATCAGGACTGTCTGGATAAAATTTAGAAAAAAATTCAGAATGACGATACCCAGAAGAATACCTGCCATGATCGTCATGCCGTCTATATCTTTTTTCCTGAGAATGGCGAGGTCATCCCCAGAAAGCATGCCAAGTTTTCGAAAGGGGATGTTTACAGATTCATCATCAACCATGAAGAGATCCGGGTATTTTTCTGCAATCCGCATGACCCCATCCTGATCGGAACGACCATGGAAAATACGTTCTGTCTCATCTTTGTTTTTTTGATTATTTTTAAAAATGAAAGACGTTTTTCCAGGGACGATGTATCTGTCGATGGCTATTTTTGTAATATAGGGCAACGACAGTTCAAGAATGGTAATCATGGTGATCATCAGGATCGCCGTGAAAAAGAAAAACCGGTATTTGCCGATAAAGGGGAGAATGCGCTTCAGCAGTTTCAGGTCATATTTTTTTGCAAGTGCATCTTCGCTGTAATGGTCTGCCATCTGGTTCATGTCAACTAACAAACCCGATATACCAAAAGAACAGGGGCTTTCCGAAAATCAAAAGCCTCTGCTCTGGTATAATTAATGATTGTATGTTTCAGGGGATTCTGGCTGGATAATCATCTGTCTCTGTTAAAAGAGCCTCTTCCAGGTTTTTTCCCGCCGCCGCCACCGCCGCCGTATCCGCCGCCACCACCGCCGCCGTATCCGCCACCGCCACCACCGCCGCCGTATCCGCCACCTCTGCTACCGCCGCCGCCACCACCACTTCTCCTCTGATTACTTCTACCGCCGCCGCCGCCACTTCCTCCGCGACTGTCAGTCTTGGGACGAGCTTCATTTACGGTAATTGTTTTACCCCCAAGTTCTTTGCCATTTAGGCTATCGATAGCAGCCTGGCCCTCAGACCGTGTTGAAAATTCGACAAAACCAAATCCTTTTGACCGGCCACTCATTCTATCTTTGATAATAACAATGGATTCTATCTGACCGTATTCTTCAAAAGCTGCTTTTAATTCTTCTTCTGTTGTTTCATAGGATAAATTCCCTGCATAAATCTTCATTCGAGTCTCCTTTTTTAATTATAGCCTATTTGATTTAAAAACTTTTACTGCCTACTCATTCCTAATTGTGATATATCAACCGCCGTTTTTCTTTTCATGATTTCTGCCGGATAAAATGAATGGGGCTATCATCAGGCATGACGATAAATCAGGTGCTGATAAACGGAAATTGCCGTAAGTTTTAAAATACTTGCCACAGGTATGGAAATAATCATTCCCGGGATACCTGCCAACTGGGCACCAATAATGACAACAATAATGACAATAACTGCGTGCAGGTCAACAATTCTGGCAACAACCATGGGTACGATGAAAATAGTGTCGATCAGCTGGGCAACACCAAAGGCGCCTGCCACATATACGATTTCAAGCCCTGGAAACCCTTTTATCACTGCAAGCAGAATGGCAGGAATGGCGCCGATGACAGGGCCTATATACGGAATCAGGTTGGTGATTCCTGCAAAAATGGCAAAAAACAGGGCATAGGGGAAATGAATGGCAAGAAGGCATGCCCATACAACAGCCCCAACAATTGCAGCTTCAAGAAGCCTTGCCCGCACAAATCCGCCGATTTGAAGATTGATCTGATATTGAAGGTTTAACGCGGATTCAAACAGGTTATTCGGGACAATGGCAAGCAGGTTTTTAATCGCCCTCTGGCCATCCAGCATCATGAAAAAAGCAAAAAGCGGGGCAAGTATCATTGTCTGGAGGAGGACAGAAAATAACCCGGGTAATCCTTCAAAGATGCGCATGGAAAAAGATTTCATTGCGGTTTCGGCAGTTTTGCTCAAGTCAAAGGTGATCATGCCCGGTACAAAGGCGTTGAGGTCCTTTTCGAAATTGGCGGTTAAATGTGTGGCCCCTTCAATGTATCCGGGAAATTCATATTTGATAGAAGAAAACTGATGACTGATGGCAGGCAGCAGCATGATGACAAGGCAAACAAAAATACTTCCAAAAAAGCTATAAATCAGCGAAACCGCCAGGCCTCGTTTTACGCCCGTTCTTTCGATGGTTGCGGCAAGGGGAGAAAAAAGATAGTTGATAATGAATGCCATGATAAAAGATACAAGCATATTATTGACCTTGAGGAGCAAAACAACGCATATCGTCACAATGAGAATAACCGTAATCGTTTTTATAAGTCGTTCCCTTGCTATCTGAATGGCGGAATTCATCATGTCAGCAGCTTTTTTTCAATGCGTTCAGTTGATCTGTCAGGTCAGATACCATATCTGTTGTCTCAACAAGGCGTCGTCCCAGCACTTCGCTTAATTTTAACAAAATTTTAACGCCTGCAGAAGGTCTTCTTTCAATAATTTCAATCAGGTTGGGTTTAAAAAAGCCTATTAATCTGGTTTGTTCCGTGGCCCGTGCTGTGGCGCTCCGGATGCCATTTTGCTGTACCAGGGCAATCTCGCCAAAAAAATCACCGGAGACCAGCTCTGTAATCAACGCCTCTTTTTCATTTGCTGCATCTGAGGAGGTGTTTTGATCGTAAACCGTTATGGCCACACGCCCCTTTGAGATGATATACATGCCGGACCCCGCATCTTTTTGATGAAAAATGATTTCATCTTTTTTAAAATCCCGTATATGGACGATATCGGTCACGAAATGAAGTTCTTTTGTGGAAAGATTTTTGAACAGGAAATTTCCCCTGATATTTTCGAAAACATCGTCTCCAGATCGTCTGATTACATTTTCCCATAAAGATTTGAACATGTTGCCTATAAAATTGCGTTGAAGCCGTTTGGGCTCTATCCGGTCATTTCTGATGAACAAGAAAATCTTATGTGACTTTTCATAAAAAGTAAACCGTTTTTAAAACTGGTTTTTAATTGAAACCAGTGGATCAAAAATATGTTCATATCATTAATCTTTCTTGAAAAATACACTTGAAATAAGATATAGTTCATCTCAGTAATTTTTGTAAGTCGAGAATTCGCTTTCGGCTTTCCATAGTCCCATGGTTGAGACAGCTTACCTATAACGACAATAATGATTTGATCAGTCCGCATAAGCGCATTTTTCCAAAACCGTTTCATTTTCTGTTTCCTGGACGTTTAGGAGATATATCATGCCAAATAAAAAAAAATATTTTGATTATAGTCATAAAATTATAATGCTATCCACCATTTGTATGGTCTTATGGACAGGCGTTATGCTTATATCGTATGCGCTTCATATATTTTCCCCGTGGAAAGCCGCCGTCCAAAACCCAACCCACACCGGCCTTGTCCATATGCTGGTGTTTTTTCCCGGCTTGATGGCTATCGGTTTTTTTTCGAACCGGTTCAAAATACAGATCGACAACCGGAAACAGATCGAACACACCCTTTCAAAAGCAAATGAAATGTTTGAAACCATTTTTGATACAACCCATTTCAATATTGCTTTGCTGGACAGGCAATTTAATTTTATCCGGGTCAACAGGGCCTATGCCGATACATGCGGTCATGAGCCGGGATTTTTTATAAGCAAAAATCATTTTAACCTGTATCCGCACAAGGAAAATCAGACCATATTTGAAAATGTGGCGAGAACCGGCAAACCATTTTCAATTCTTGCCAAGCCATTTGAATTTCCCGATCAGCCTGAGCGCGGTGTAACCTACTGGGATTGGACCCTTCATCCGGTAAAAGATCATAAGGGCGATGTGGAGGGGCTTATTTTTGCGCTGGTTGATGTCACCCGATCTAAAAAAGCGGAAATGGAACTGATTGACTATCAAAATGACCTTGAGAAAACAATCACCGAACGTACCAGGGAACTGAAAGAGATAAATCTTCAGCTGAAAAAGGAAATCGGAGAAAGAAAATCTGTCGAGAATTCACAGGTGCGCATGCAGTCACGCCTGAATGCGTTATGGCAAATGGCGCGCATGGTTGATGCGGATTTCAAAACACTTTGCGACCATATTTTAACGGAAATGATTTCAATGACCCAAAGCCAGTATGCATTTCTGGGTTTTTTAAATGACGATGAAAGCCGTTTAAGCATCATTTCATGGTCCAAAGGGGTAATGGCGGATTGCGAAATGGACCATGGACAGGTTGTGTTTTCCGTGTCGGATCTGGGACTTATTGGCGATGCCGTGCGGGAAAGAAAACCGGTTATTGTCAACCAATATGACAGGTATGATACTATCAAGAAAGGCATTCCAAAAGGCCATGTCCGGATGTCAAACCTGATGATCATCCCCGTTTTTTTTCAGGACAAGATGAAATCCCTGATTGCTGTAGCCAATAAACCCGCTGATTTTACAAATGAAGATTTGGAAGAGATCAAAGGATTTGCATCCAGCGTTCAGATTGTCATTGAACGCCAGAGAACAGAAGACAACCTGAAAAAGAGTGAGGAACGATACCGGGAACTGGTTGAGAGGACGTCCGATCTGATCATTCGGACGGATAAAACGGGAAATTTCATATTTGTCAACCATATGTCGACATTGTTTTTTGGCCTTCCGCCAAAGGACTGCATCGGCCTTCCTGCCCTGTCTTTCACCCATCCTGATGATAAGGAGAAAACATTTTCAGTCATTTCAAGGGCGATCAAGGACCACGCCGAATCCATGACGCTTGAAAACATTCAGGTCGGCCAAAATGGCGTCTCGCATACCATTTCCTGGACCATGAATCTTCACTATAATGAAGCGGGCCAATATACAGGAAACAGCGGTATCGGCCGGGATATTACCCGGCGGAAAAAAATGGAAGAAGACCTGATAAAAGTGAAAAAACTCGAAGCCACAGGTATGCTGGCAGGGGGAATTGCCCATGATTTTAACAACATCCTGTTTGTTGTGATGGGGAACATCGAGCTGATTAAAACACTGACAACACCGGATGAAAAAACACTTAAATTTCTGGGACAGGCCGAACAGGCAACCTCGCGTGCCATTGATCTCACCCGTAAATTCATTACGTTTTCTTCTGGTGGTGATCCTGTGAAATCCTTAATCAATATCAATTCGGTCATTCTTGAAGTCAAAGATCTGGTTTTAAGCGGCTCCAATATTTTCTGTGACTGTGTTTTGGGCGAGACGCTTCCCATGGTGAAGGTGGATAAAGGGCAGATGCATCAAGTATTTTCAACGTTGGTTGACAACGCAAAACAGGCCATGCCCGATGGCGGTACGCTCAGGATATATTCTGAAAAAACAAGCGCAGACACTGAAAAAAGAACTCTGGGACTTGAAATGGAAAAAGGGGACTATATCAAGGTGGTGTTATCGGATAACGGGCTTGGAATACGGCCTGCCCATCTTGAAAAGGTGTTTGATCCTTATTTTTCCACCCGGGAATGTGTGGCCAAAAAGGGCCTGGGCCTGGGCCTTTCTATTGTCCATTCGATTATGAAAAAACATAAAGGATATATTCATATTGAATCAAAATGGGGAGAGGGTACGACGGTTTATCTTTATTGGCCCGCTTCAGATGAAAGCGCCGCAACAGTCATGATTCATAAGAGAATGCCTTCTTATCACCCATCGAAACGCCTGCTTCTGATGGATGATGAAGAACAGATCCGCGTCATGTCCCGGGAGATACTTGAGCAACTGGGGTATGCGGTTGAGGTCGCATCCTCAGGAGAAGAGGCTATCCGTGATTATAAATTGGCCATGGAAGAGGGGAAGCCGTTTGACGCTGTTTTGCTGGATCTCACCGTGAAAGGCGGCATGGGGGGGATTGAAACCATCAGGCATTTATCTGACCTTCACCCGGATGTCAAAGCGGTTATCTTAAGCGGATATATTGAAGATCCGGTCTTGTCGGATTTCCGGGCCTATGGCTTCAGAGCGGCTGTCATGAAACCTGTGGCCATCCCCAAGCTGAAGGAAACGATTGAAAACGTCCTGGCAGAATAAGTTTATTGGGTTGCTTGAGTTGCTTGGGTTACTTGAGTTACTTGGGTCGCTTGAGATCAAAGAATTCTATCAATGAATTTTATTGAAATCATTAAACCCAACGAACCCAACGAACCCAACGAACCCAACAAACCTGCTATTCAGTTTTGATAATTTCAATTCTGTTTTTCGCGTAAAGCTCGTACATGTCCGGCCGTCTGTCATGTAAAGGCCTTACTGTGGCCACATGTCTTTGTTGCGCCAGTGCTGAAAGTGCGATCTCGGAAACCACAACCGCTTCCACATTGGGGTCTGCTTCTCCCTCAATGCCTTTTTCCGGAAAAGAAAAGTCACTTGGCGTAAGAATGGCTGCCTGGCTGTAATTCATGAAGGAACCGATTTTGGTGCGCATATTTCCCACACTTCCCGTCATAACGACATAAACGAAGTTTTCCACCGCTCTGGCCTGGGCGCAGTGACGAACGCGGTAGTAAGCTTTTTTTTCTTCCGTATAAAAAGGTACAAAAATGATTTCCGTGCCAGCAAGGGTAAGAAGTCGGGATACTTCAGGAAATTCAATGTCATAACAGATTTGAATCGCTATCCTCGCAAGCGGTGTACTGAAAATCCGTATGGCTGTGCCTGGCTGTATATCTCCTTCGGTTCGTTCCGATGGCGTAATGTGGAGCTTGTCCTGAGTATAGACATTCCCGCTGGGCGTAAACAGATGGGCAGTGTTGTACAGCTTTCCATCTCGCAATACAGGATGCGAACCGCCAATAATATAGATGTTGTATTTTTGGGCAAATTTTTTCAGCATATCAATATACCGATCCGCAAGACCGGCAAGCATCATGATCATTTCCTTCATGGACCTGCCGTCCATGAAACTCAGCAGCTGGTATGTGAAATATTCCGGAAACAGGAGAAAATGGCAGTGGTAGGCATCCGCTGAATTTATAAAAAACTCCACACTGTTTTCAAGATCTTCAAAAGATTGGATCTGGCGCATGCGATACTGGGCAGTGCACACCCTGACTCTTCTGGCCTGCATTTTTGGAAAAACAGCTGAAGATATTTTTTTTTTGGCCATGTTGAAATCAGGGTTGGGCATTTCAAGGAAGGTTGAATAGTTCAGGCTGGACCGGTCAATCGTTATATCCAGTTGAACCTTTTTAACCTCATACCCTGCTTTCAGGTGAGCATTCAGGGCGGAATCTTTTAATTCACCATTTTTCACTTTCTCAACATATTGCTCTGCAGACATTTTCCCCGCATAATCCTTGTATCCGGGAATTCTGCCATAGGCGATCATTCGCCTCAGATTGAACCGTTTTATAACGCTTTTGCGCCTTTTATAGAGCATCATGGCAACCCCCCGGCGCTGATAGTCCGGATGTACGGCAATGTCAGCCCCATAAAGTGTATCTCCATCCTGGTTATGCGTGCTGAAGGTGCCCGCGCCTGTCAGTTCATCCACATCATACCAGAATTCATCATCGATACTTACAATCATGCAGGTGGCATATCCGATAATCTTACCCTCGCAGACGGCCACAAACTGCCCGTCCGGAAAGGTGCTGAACTGCATTTCATATTGACGTTCCGTGTAAATATATTCAGGCGGATAATCATGATAGGTTTCTCTGCTGCAAGCGATAATACCGGGAATATCTTCGCGCCGCCATCTTCTTGTGGTTATTTTAGGTTTGTTCATAGGGTGGTTCCTTTGAAAATTGTTGATCTTGATTTGATGGAGACCGAAGGTTGGGCTGATAAAGTGACTCCGGACAGTGTCAATGAGTCCAGTTCGTTATTGACAGCAAACCCCTAACCCAATATAATCCTGCGTAAAAAGCATCAATAAAAGTTCTTGTCAAGACAATCCGTCAGTTTAAAATCCATTCATCCTGAGAACGCTTGCTTTTTCAGGTTTCAGACTCAGCACAGTGATGATATCATGAAATCCTTTGTATCCATTCAAACACTGGTGGCATCAGCCGTGAATGATGACCCGGATTATCAGGTTTACCAGAATAAGAATAATGAAATTATCGAATTTTGCGCGCCGGTTTTTTGGGGGGGGGGTGAAATTTTAGGATTTGTTCGTTACGGCATTAGCACGGCTTCCATGCATCAGGCACTTTCTGAAGTATTATCAGACGGGATTCGAACACGAAATCAAATCATTTTTGTGCTTGGCTGCTTAGCGATCATTTCGCTTGTCGCCGGTTATTTTATGGTGAGACAGCTTGCCATAAAAATTACCAAACCCATCAGATCCATTGTTGATCTTGTCAGGCAGATCGCTGAAGGCAACTATGATATCCCGGTTATATCCGGGCATAATGATGAAATCGGACTTCTGGAAACAGATATTGAAAAAATGCGCATACATGGAGCCTGCAGATGAGGTTGGCGGTGATTATTATGATGTGATCAATGCTGCCGGGAAAGACTGGGTGGTGATCGGTGATGTCTCCGGGCACGGCATCCCTGCGGGCCTGATCATGATGATGACCCAGACCGCCATCCAGACTGTTGTGATTGAGAACCCGGAAAGCCAGCCGTCGGATCTCATCAAAAATGTCAATCGGGTCATCGCAAACAACATCAGTCGCCTGGGTGAGGATAAATATATGACCTTGACCGTGTTTGCCATTCACCAGCAGGGTGTATTCCATTTTTCCGGGCTTCATCAGGATATATTGGTTTATCGTGCATCAGATGGAAGAGTGGATACTTTTGAAACGCATGGGATGTGGATTGGCATGATGGATAATATTGATGCCATGATTACCGATGCCGTCCTGAAAATAAACAAGGGCGATACACTTCTTCTTTATACAGATGGGGTGACAGAGGCGAAAAAAAAGAAACAGCCCGGCCTGAAGGGAAATACTGAAACCATGTTTGGCGATGATAATCTGGTGAGTTTTCTGGCCCAGCATGGTTCAGGAACACCTGAGCAGATCAGGAATGCCCTGCTTGAAATGTTAAAAGCCTATCACCACAAGGATGATGTTACCTTTATTGTAATAAAACGCGATGAATGATTTGTCTCTCCGCCGATCCACCTTGACACCAGCCAGATTGTCTGTAATATCTCAATTTTATGAGACTTAAGAAAAACCGTTACCCCTGCTTCGGAAACAAGGATCAGATCAGCTGATATGAAAACAGACGGGAAAATCAGATCAAAAGCGCTTGAGGTCAATATTGCGGATTATCATGTGGAGGTGGCTGTTGATCCCAAATATGCCGTACTCCAGAAAATCATGAGTGAGTATTATGGGCTCAAGAAGGGACTGGATACATTCCTTCAGGAATTGTCACATCCGTATAAAAACTGGGATTTTATCATAAGCGAGGCCAGACGGTACTCCCTTGAATATTTTCATCTGCTTAAAAGCCATAAAGAAGGACCAAAGGGCGCTGAAATCTTCCTCGATATTTTTTTAAATGCGGTTGAGGCTGTGGTAAAGGCCGAGCAGAAGACCAATGCCGCCAATAACTATCTTCTCTATATTCAGAAAATTTTTTCTGATGCAGGAAATGAAATCAAACGGTTCATGCCGGTCCTGGAAACGTCTTTCAACCGTATTTTATCCTGCAGCGACCCGTATTTTTTTCTCTTTGTCAAAAGCTATTACCAGTTAAACCGGCTTTGTGAGATTCTGCTGAACAATTCAACCGGAATTGACAAAATGAATTTTAAATTTTTAAATCTGCTTCTGATCAGGTATTACCGTCATACCTATACCTACTGGCTGAACGAGGAGGACCCGCAGAAGTGGTTTGAGAAGGAATGCGGGGAAGTGGTTGTCAATGACAGTCTCAAGGCCACTTTTGACATGATTTCCCATGCAAATATTAAAAAGTGGGCCGGTGAAGTGGAAAAGATGGCTCAAAAAGGAGCGAACGGGGACCGGGAGATCCTTTTGATACTGGTCAGACGCCCGGGATTCAGGCAATTTGTGGATACCTATCGTGAAATTCCCCGGATGCTTTATGAAAAAGCCGGGAAAAAAAGCAAAGGCGTCCAGCGTGAGCTGATTTTTCTTTTTCTTATCATGAATACATCCGGACTATCCATCATTCATGATGAGGCGTTAAGGGAAATCAACCGAACGTTAAGCTGGATCATCGAAAATGAAGATCTGAGAAAAGTCAGAAATCTCATTCAGAAAACATTTTCTATCCTTAAGGAGCAGACCAGCAAATACCCGGCCACCGCGTTGAACTGCGTGGAGAATATGGGCCGGGGCATTTATAAAACCAATGACCTGGATCTGGTTCATTATTTTTTAAGATCTGTTATCGATCTTGGTTTTCAGTCCCCCATGATACAAGGTGTGGGGAATGACTGGCAGGTGCGGGTCAATATTTCCCACTTACGGAACATCAGAACCTGGCTGTCACTCATCGAACAGCATCCCAAGCTGTCCACGCGTCTTCTTTCCACACTGATTATCTATCTGTCGGTTTGCGGCGTCTATATAAAGGATACAGATCTTTTTCCCAGGGATATCACCCGTCTTTTGAACAGTGATATTGAACCTGTATATAACCTTGTCAAGCAGCTCTCCCGGATATTCCCCGCCTTTTTTAATGATATCGGTGCAGAAGGAAAACTGCGGGATACGTCCACAGAACTGGATGAGTTGACCCGAAGAAAAGATCCTCTCGTGCATTTTTTAAGAAAACAAAGTCATGTGGAAAGCAGTAACCGTATCCTGGGATTTATGGAATCCGTTGTTGAGTATTGGCGGACCCGGGACAAGTCAGTTCTTTCACCCTACCTTCCCCCTGATATTTACCGGAAAATTGAAACAAGTGGCGTATATGTAGATGGTATCAACAGGCTTTTCTCCGGTTTGAAAGAAAAGGGGCTCGATCTGGATGCCGAGAAAATGCTTCTTGTTGATGAACATGACCTGAAGAAGAAGATGGATGCCATAGATGATGTTTCGGAGACAGACAAAAAAAGAGTGCTTCTTTTTATCGCTTTCAACAAGCTTCTGAACCAGAAATACAACCTGAATTTTGTTCAGATGGAGAGCATGATTTCAGATCTGCGAAGAGAAGCTTTTCCGGATCTGGAATTCTTTGAAGTTGCGTTAAAGGAGACGGATCTGAAGAAGAGAATTCATGGTCTTCTCGATTATCTCGAGGATTTGAAATGCCTGATTATTTCGGATAAAACATATGAAATCAAGGAGGATATCTACCAGAAAAGGCATTTTACCGTGGATATCCCCTCCATGTATGGCAGTTATCATGAGTTGAAGTTCGACGCACTGGGATTGTCTTTCAGAATAGAATCGATTGTGAATACGCTTTTTGAAGAATTTATAGAGACGATAGATCTTTCCATTATCACAAAAGCCACTTTCTTCCAGATCTATGACCGGTTAATCCTGTTTGACAAGGCCCTGAAACTGGAGGGCGTCTCATCGATTGAATTTGAGCGCCAGCTTGATCTTCTTGCGCACTCCCTTGAAGTCAGGGAATTCTCTTTTACCCAGTACCTGGATATTTTCAAAGGATTTGCCCTTGCGGTTAAAAACATCATCAATTTCAATATCAATAAGCTTCATGAGGAGAACCTGAATCAGGTATTGTCGCAAGTGGTGTATAATCAGGTGCTTCCCAGATACCGGATCGGTGATGACACGCTTGATACTGAAAAACGAAAATATCGGGTATCTGAAATATTTTATCGGGATATAATCGCAAAATCCCTGGGACTTCAGCAGCTGGATGTGTTTTTAAGCCGGGTGCTGAATACGCTTTTCTACCAGTCAGACAAACTGCACCGGGAACGGCTCCACATGCTTTTAAACTACGATCCCAAAAGGGCCATGATCGGTATCGATAATGCGGATACGAGAATTTCAGGAATTATTTTTCTGGGGAACAAGGGCAATAACCTGGTGCGCTTAAAAAAGTTCAACCTGCCGGTTCCTCCGGGCTTTATTATCACCACAGAAGTATTCAGGTGCAAGGAACTTATTGACAATTACAGGCCGGCTGAGCAGAATTTCAAAGAGCAGCTGGCAAGACAGTTGGGCTCACTTGAGAAAACAACCGGCAAATTCTTTGGGAATCCCTTGAAACCCTTGCTTCTTTCCGTAAGAAGCGGGTCTTCCATCTCGCAACCCGGGATGCTGGACACCTATCTGAATGTGGGTATCAGTGAAGATATCGCTGCGGCCATCGGCAAAAGCAGGGACAATCCCTGGTTTGCCTGGGATAATTACAGACGGTTTCTCCAGAGCTATGGCATGTCTTTTGGACTGAAACGGGATGACTTTGATGAGATAATAAACGCGTTTAAGAAAAAACAGGGTATTCCTTTCAAGCGCGGGTTCTCAGGTACCCAGATGCGTGAAGTCGCCCTTTCGTACAAGACATTTATAAGCGATTCAGGTATTGAAATCGTTGAAAAACCGTTTGATCAGATCTACATGATCATTAAAAAGGTGTTGAATTCCTGGGATTCGCCCAAGGCCAAGGTCTACCGGAAGATTATGGGGATCTCGGATGATTGGGGCACGGCAGTAACGGTTCAGGCAATGGTCTATGGGAATCTTTCAAGACGCTCGGGATCAGGTGTTTTTTTTACGCATAGCCCCAGATCCGGAGACATCCTGAGGCTGTGGGGAGATTTTTCCCTTCAGAATCAGGGTGAAGATGTGGTTTCAGGCCTTGTACAGACCCTTCCCATATCCCTGATGCAGAAAGAAATAGAAAACAGGGACACGGATATTACACTGGAAACCCATTTTCCTGAGATTTTCAATGCACTGAAAGACTGGTCAAACGAGCTGGTGTTCAGAAGGGGATGGGGGCCTCAGGAGATGGAGTTTACCTTTGAAGATGCGTTCAGAAAGGATCTTTATCTCCTTCAGACAAGGGACATGTCGCTCATCAAGGGAGACAAGGTTAAAAAATTTGACTTTGACAGCATGAGCCAGGGAAGTGCAGGTGTTCTGATAAACACGCTTCTGGGGCATGGTATCGGCATCTCGGGTGGCGCCATGAGCGGGCGCGTGGTATTCACGCTTGCTGAAATTGAATCCTGGCGAAAAAAAGAACCAGATACCCACCTTATCCTGGTTAGAAATGACACGGTGCCGGACGATATTCAGGAAATTTATGCATCTGACGGTTTGTTGACGTCACGCGGGGGGGTGACGTCCCATGCGTCCATTGTGGCCACCCGGTTACAGAAGACCTGTGTGGTCGGGTGTACGAATTTTGTATGCAATGAATCAGATGAAACCTGCCTGTTTGGAGATGTTGAAATCCGGACAGGTGGTTTTATCAGCATCGATGGCCAGGAAGGGTCTATTTATCTGGGAAAGATGAAAATAAAAGATGAATGATTTTTGTGAGATCAGTCAAAAAAAAATAACCCCAAGGGAAAATATGTGATATAGGAACGAACAAAAAAGGATATGTCAAACGGTTTTTGGTTTTTTTAAGAAAGGTTGAGAAAAATGGATAATGTGGCGAATAATCAATCCGGAAAGAAACTGGGTATAAACGGCCTTGGCAGAATCGGCAAACTTACAGTCTGGCATCATGTGGCAAGAAAATATTTTGATGAAATCGTCGTCAATGTGGGACGCGATGTGGGCACGTCTCTTTTGGATGTTGCCCATTATATGGAAAGGGATTCGACCTACGGGTCTCTTGCTGCATTTCTTCATGGGTATAAAGCAGAGCCCGCGATTCAGGATGTGGATGAAAAACAGGGTAGCATGATGATAGATGGTGTAAAAATGACGGTTTTAAGAACCACACGGTTGCCATCTGAAATTCCATGGCGGGACAATGGGGTTAAACTGGTGGTGGACACAACCGGACAGTTTCTTGATCCTACCCTGCCATCTGACAGCAAAAAAGGATCGATTCGGGGGCATCTTTATGCGGGGGCGTCAAAAGTGATTGCATCTGCACCTTTTAAAATCAAGGACAAGGGAAAGGACATGCCGGATGATGCCGTGACAACGGTTATGGGTGTTAACGGAAACACTTACGATCCCACCAGACACGCAATAATATCAAATGCCTCCTGTACAACAACGTGTCTTGCCCATATGATGAAACCCTTAATCGATCATTTCGGTATCAAAAAGATACTGTCCGCATCCATGGCAACCGTGCATGCATCCACCGGGTCACAGCAGGTTCTGGATCGATTGCCCAAAAGCGGTGTATCTGATCTCAGAAAAAACAGAAGCATCATGAACAATATTATTTTAACCACCACCGGTGCAGCCAAGGCCCTGAGCCTGGTTATCCCTGAAATGGCGAACATCGGATTTATTGCTGAATCTGTTCGGGTGCCCATTTCAAGCGGTTCCCTGATTATTCTGGTTTTAAACCTTCAGGAAGATGTGGTTGGCGGTGAGATCCGGCGAAACGTCATCAATGATGTTTACCGAAATGCAGCGCTAAATGATCCCAATAAATATCTTCATTATTCAGACAAACAGAATGTATCAAACGATATTATCGGCCTCCCAAGGGCTGCGGCCATCATAGAAGGCCATGAGACACATACCCGAACAGCTGAAATAGCATTTGATCTATTGAGCGTACCGGGATTTGACAAAAAGATTTGTTCATCCCTCCCAGATACCCTCATCAGAGTGCCTGTGACACAGACGGTCATTTATGGCTGGTATGACAATGAACTGGGAAGCTATGTCAATCTCTTAGGGGACCGGACGGTTTCAATCGCTCAGGATTTTTAGGTTTTCATATCAGATGGGGCTTTCAAAAAAAACCCCATCTGATTGTATTTGCCTTGCAATCATTTCAGGGGTTGTATTCACATCCACATCAACAGATACCACTTTCGCGTTTTTATCTCTGAAATAGTCGATCAGGGGAAGGGTTCGTGCATTGAATATGGCCAGTTTTTTCCTGATTTCCTTTAATGAATCATCATTCCTGTCTTTCCGGTCTAAACCCGTATTCTTCAGTATTCTTTCATACACCACTTCAGGTTCGCATTTGAGTTGAATCATCATCCGGATAGCAATTGTTTTTTCCACGTCACGGGCCTGATCAATATGTCTGGGAAGACCGTTCAAAACAAGAATATCCGCTTCGGTCATCTGGTGGCCGGTTATAAAGGCATCAAGAATATTTTCAGCAATATAAAATGTTTCCTTTTCAAGAAGGGCGCCTTCCTGAAGTACTTTTTCAAGGAAAAGGATGTCATTTTGAGAAAGAAGGTCATGAAATTTTTCTCTGGCAGCCGCTTTTCTTAAAGACGCTCCAAAATCAAAGTGAAAGCACGTTTTTCCGTTCAATCTGTATCGGGTCATGAAATCCCCAAATGGCGTTTTTCCTGAACCGGTAGGACCGATCAGAAGGATGGCCTGATGGTTGGTCGTATTCATACATGATATCCTTTAAAAAGAATTGAAAAAGAAAGTGCTTAGTAAAAACCATATGATTTTTCAACCTTTTATTCTACCCTAAACAACAGGTTGAAAAAAAACTTGAACTCTTTTGCCGGGTTGTGGTATTTATATGTCGACGTAACACCGTTATAGATCGCAGACGAATGGCCTGCCCATCCAAATCAGATAAGGTAGATGCGTGGCACGGGACATGCATCACTATGGCAGGGTTAAATCGTTTTTTTTTGATATGGAAGTAACAAGGCACGCCAAAATCCAATCAAAGCTGCCGCGCAAAAAATAACTATCACCTGGGAATTCAGCCAACATTATAGCTGTAGAAGGTTTAAGCATTCTTTTAGAGGAGGGTAACCGTGTCATTGGTTGATTTTAATGTTGCTATTGAAAAATTGAGGACATTTGCCGAAAAAGAAATAGCGCCATTTGCAATAGATGGTGATCTTGAGCCAAGCAGCGCCTGGGTCAGAACCGTATGGCAAAAGAGTGAAACGCTGGGGATGCCATCACTCCCCTTGTCTGAAAACCTGGGCGGCGCGGCATATCCGGATTTTTGCCTGGCCCTTTTTCTGGATGTGCTTTCCTCGGCCTGTCCGGGGGTTGCTTCTGTGTATGCCCACCATTATGCCGCATGTCTCTCTGTCCTGCACGCCGAGGCGGAACAATTGAAAGGGCTTTTCTCAGGTGGAACGTGCCTTAAGACCCGCCATACGCCCATTTTTTGCATGTTGTTTTCAAAAAATGACTCCCCTGAAAAACTCTCATTAAAGGAAATAGACGGTCATCTGTTTCTTTCAGGCGTGAGCAGCCTGACCGGTAATGCTCATTTCGCCGATAAGTTCTGCGTGTTTGCCAAAGACGGTGATATGGAAGGCAGCATGACCTGTATGGTTCTGGATAGCAGGCAAACCGGCTTTGCTTTTCCTTATTTACAGGATATTTCAGGTCTTAAGCTAAACCCGATGGCAGAGGTCCGGTGTCGCAATATACCTGTTTCCCGGAAGGATATTATTGGCATCAGGGGACGGGGCAATAAAATTCTGGAGGAATCCTTGTTTTCGTTTCATAATTTTTTATCTGCCATGATTATGGGGGCTGTGAGAAATGTCTGGAAAAAAACAATTGATTATGTGGATGACAGATATCAATTTGGCATCCAGACGATTCATTATCAGGAAATCCAGAAGATATTGAAACATATGATGCAAAAGCTGAATGACGGCACATCCGCCTATATCAAGGTGTTTGAAGCCCCAGGGGGAAACAGGGACGTCTCCCCTGAAGATACAAGGCAGACCAGAAAATTGTGCAAGGCCTGTGCCTGTGACATCATCATGGATGCGCTTAAAATTGAAGATCCCGCCACACATGCGGTAGCATACGGGCTTGAAAAAATTATACGGGATGTGGAAACACTTGCCATGATCGACAGAGGAGGCAGGTATCATCCGTTGGAGAGAGTGCATAGGAAGGTGGGGTAGGGTTTGTTGTGGGTTTATTGAGTTGAATAGTTAAATTGTTGATTGGTTAAATAGAGAATTGGTTGAATGGCGTATTGGTTAAAACAGATAGAATACCGCTCACTATTTTTCCATTTGACCATTCATCTATTCACCTATTTAACGCTATCCTGTTTTTATTCCCCATACCACCAGTTTGATCCATGAAAATGCAAATTTCAGCAGGTCGGCCTGATTTTTTTTTATTTTTTTTTGTAATGCGGGCTTTACGTTGTAGCGCTTTAAAAAACTGCTTTTGAAAACAAATTCCTGAAACGCGTCGATATTGTATGCAGCCATGAAAGTCATTTTTCCTTTTGGGCCCTGGAATCCTTCCGGTCCCCAGGGGTCCTGATGGAACAGTGCCTTTACTGCGGCCCATCTGGCTGTCATATCATTGTAAATAAGGGCATTCTGATCTTCTGCCCAGGAGGCCACGGTCATTTCATCTGTCTCGTGCCGGCCCTTGCAGAAAACAGGTGGCCTGAAGAAATGCACGATCTCCGGTTTTTCTCCGGAATCGCCAAAAAGAAGACCATGCTCTACCGGGAAGGTTCTGCAGGTATCCGGCCTGTCCGGATAGACCGAACACCCTTTTTCCGACAGAAACGGGCAGGTCTTCTCGTCGTTTTCCTGCATTTTCAGCAATACTTCCGGAAAAAAACTCGATGGCTTCATGACAATGTCCACATACTGGTCCAGAAAAGCATCTGAGGATATCTTAAGATTGTTTTTCAGCCTGAGCACGTCATAGGGGTAAAGATAAAGGTTCAGGTTTCTGCAGCACAGGTTGAAGCAGTCAAGCCTGTCATGACATTTGAACCGGAAAGTGTCCCCCATTTCAAGGCGTTTTCCCTGAAGCGTTTTAATATCCCTGACATCGACGGATTTCATCATTCACCATCCCGGATGCTGACAATCATTTCCGCAATTGTCTTTTTAAATTTCAAACTGAGTTGCAGTGCGGTTTTTAGATTTTTCTCAATGGTTGCCATTTTGATGTAAAAAGGTGTCCTGTCAAATGTATAATACTCCTTTTTTCCGTGACGCCTGTTGAATTCAGGACAACCCGGCCCTCTTAACGTGATGCCGTCCGGCCGCCTCATTTCGTTTGGAATGCCGTGCATCCTGCAGATCATGGGCCGGTGGTTATACAATACGCAGCGGCCGTCCGTGTTCAGCGGGCACATGATCCTTTGGGGAGGGGCATCCTTTTCATAAGTCTGAACCGCGAGCCTCGCCTTTTTAATGATTTCATCTGCAGTCTCAGGAGGGAGTTTCAGAAAAGCGGATGTCAGATAGAGAAATTCGGCCAGCGTATGATGGTAAAACCGGGTCAGGCAGCAATTGTCTTCACAGCCGCTGCAATCAAATGCGTAATGGGTGGACGCAATGTAATATTGCCGGTCCATTTCCCGGTAAAGGTTTTCCAGTTCATCCAGAAAGGGCCTGGCCCTGTCCGGTATGGGTGAATATTCGGGTATCATGATGAAATGCCCTATACACGATACCCGATTGATTTTCAACAGTTTCTAAAAGGTATATGTCACTTTTGCAGCATAAAGGAACCAGTACCTGTCCACATCCGCTACAAATGGGTCATCAGGCTTTCTGGGGTTTTCGGCGGACGTATAGGCGCCGAACCCGTCATTGTAAGCCACTTCGAGTTTCAGGAGCCAGTATTCATTGACGTCAAACCGCAGGGAAAGTGTTGTCGTCTTGAGCCAGGCTTCAAAATCATTGCCGAATACCTTTCTATTCGATAACAGAAGTCTGGTATTATAGTCCGTTACAGGGTTTACATCTTTACCGTGTCTGTTATCCACGTCCGGGTAAAATTCCGAATAGGACACGCTTGCTTTAAAAAATTCACTGAAATCATAATTCAAGGCCCCATACCATCCTTGAAATGTTCGGGGTGGCCTGTCTTCATATCCCAAACCCAAATCCCATTTGCCGTCCATTGATCCTGATAGGAATTCACCTATCAGGGATAGTTTTTCCCGTTGATATTCTGTTGAAACAAAATACGAGTCAAAGTCGTATTCATACTCAAATTTCGTCAATCCTGCACGATCTGCAAGTGCAGAGTTCAGGCTTCCCGAAATCAATGTATTTTTTCCTTCAATCCACCCGGACTTGATTTTAAATCCTGCCAGAGGCGCATACCATGTTACGCGATACGCTTGGGTAGTTGAGGGTTTAACATTGTTGATCTCCAGATTCAGAATGGAAAATGCCTGTTTAAATGCATAGGCAATGCCTGTATCCGGGGAAAAATTCGGCTCGCCTACACTGAATTCATAGGCGAGAAGTCCTGCTCTCCCCAACAGAATCCGGCCATAAAACTCAACACCGCGATAACTTGAAAACGCATCCCGGAACAGCTCGCCATAGGTGCTCTGGGGAAGCAAAATG
>Ga0180007_10000147_pt1 | contig 127518 bp, 110 predicted proteins | sample MM_PC_MetaG_FD_121122 | JGI IMG/M metagenome (GOLD analysis project Ga0180007, IMG submission 121122) | Groundwater microbial communities from the Aspo Hard Rock Laboratory (HRL) deep subsurface site, Sweden - MM_PC_MetaG | ecosystem: Environmental > Aquatic > Deep subsurface > Groundwater... | reverse complement strand
GGTGGCCAGGGGGGTCTTGACCGCGATGCCCTCGGGGTTGGCCTTGCCCACCTGGCCGGTGACCATGCGGAAGGTGCCCTGGGCCATGTTGACCAGCATGCTGCTGGCCGAGGCGTTGGCGGGGTCGAAGATGAAGCTGTCGATGGTCTGGCTGGCGTTCTCGCCCTGGGCCAGGATGGACTCGTCCGCCAGTTTGATCTGTACGGAACTGCCCTGGGCGGTGAGGATGGTCTCGCCCATATGGATCGGACTGCCCTGGGCCAGGACGTGTTCTTCGCCGCCTAACATAGCGTGCACATCGCCGCTCAGGGCGACGACTTCGCCAATGATCTGCATGTTGAATTCCTCCCCTCAGAAGAAACGCGACAAGTATTTTAAACTGTTTAGAAAGGTGCAGAAATCTATAGCAGGGCTGCAGTAGGGCTGCAACAGGTTGTTTTATCCCGTGAAATGGTCTGTTCCAGGCCAGGGGTTAAGCCGGTGCGTGGCGCAGAGCATGGGAATTCAGGCTGGGATGGGTGAGTTGCGATCAGGGCCTTGAAATGTGCAACGCCCGTCTGGAATTCCAGGCGGGCGTTGGGTGTTGTGTGGGCAAAGTGGTCTGCGGGATCAGCTGTGAACGTGGATATCCGTGGCCTGCACGAGATCTCCTTCCACCGTGGCGATGAGCACGGCGTTGCCACCAGTACAGAAATCCGGGTCGTACCAGAGGTTGTGGTCGTCATCGAAAACAAAGCCTTTGCCGGAGGTCGCAACCTCGTTGGCGGTGTCGGTGTATGCTGCGGACGGGGTGAAAAATGAACCGGCACCGGGGGTATTATCGTACATGGTTACGGGCACCGGATCGGATATCATGAAACCGCCGGCGTTCAAAAAGTAAAACGAGTCCACCCCGGTCTGGAAATCCTTGATGGTGTCCCCTGCATGGGCAAGGCCATCGTAGCGGAAGGTGTCGGCGCCCGAACCACCCCACAGTGTGTCCAGGCCGACGTGGCCATAGAGGGTGTCGTCGCCGGTGCCGCCCACGAGGAGGTCGTTTCCGATGCCTCCATCGAGACTGTCGTTGTCCGTGCCGCCAAAGAGGGTGTCGTTGCCATCAGCTCCCCAGAATTGGTCGTCACCGCCGTAACCGCGGAACAGCTCGTTATTGGCATTGCCTACGTCGGAGTCGTCGGCTGCGGTGTAGTCGTGGATATAGGCCTCGGCGATGTCCGAGGTGTCCCAGAGTGAGCCGTCGTCGTCGCCGTTGGTGACGGTGGAGTGGAGGGTGATGCCGCCGTGGTCGTCTTCACCTGTGCCGCCCGTGCCTGGAATAGTGTCGAGGAGATCATCTTGGCCGGAGCCCCCCAGGGTGTCATCCGTGACACCACCGCCTAGGTGGTTGCCTTCGCCGGTCAGGGCCTGGAAGAGCTCCTGCAAGGTCTGGTTCGGTTGTCCCTCGGTGCCGAAGATCGAGTCGAACAGCTCGGCCATGTCGGTGGTTCCGTCGTGGGTCCCGTCACCTCCGTCTGTGTCATCACCGTGGTCTCCGCCATCGGGGGCGTCGTCGTCTCCGCCGCCTGCCTGACCATCGGCTCCGTCATCGCCGTAGAGGCCGTCCTCGGGAAGGCCCAGGAGGGGCACGGCGGCCTTGAAGAAGGCCTTCTCGAAGTCGGAATAGGTGCGGATCTCGCCGAAGGTGCCGTCGGCCAGGATGTCCAGGATGGAGTTCACCGCCGTCAGGAAGCGGGTGCCCTGCTCGGTGGTGATGGTCACGTCCAGGCCGTCGTAGAGGAAGCAGCCGACCTTGGCGATGGCCCCCTGGATGTCCAGGTCGATGCCCGTGCCGCGGATGCCGATGGAGGCCAGCGGGGTCTGCACGGCGATGCCCTCGGGGTTGGCCTTGCCCACCTGGCCGGTGACCATGCGGAAGGTGCCTTGGGCCATGTTGATCAGCATGCTGCTGGCCGAGGCGTTGGCGGGGTCGAAGATGAAGCTGTCGATGGTCTGGCTGGCGTTCTCGCCCTGGGCCAGGATGGAATCGTCCGCGAGATGGATCTGCACGGAACTTCCCTGGGCCGTGAGGATGGTTTCGCCCTGATGGATCGGGCTGCCCTGGTCCAGGATGTGTTCTTCACCGCCTAACAGAGCGCGCACATCGCCGCTCAGGGCGACGACTTCCCCAATGATTTGCATGAACTCCCCTCCGCTCAGAAGGACCGCGACAAGTAGTATTTGAAATTGTTTAGAAAGGAGATCGTATTCTTAGCAGGGCCGATGGGGTGGCGCAACAGGTTGTTTTATCCCGTGAAATGGCCTGTTCCAGGCCAGAGGTTAAGCCGGTGCGTGGCGCAGAGCATGGGAACTCAGGCGGGGGTGGGTGAGTTGCGATCAGGGCCTGGAAATGTGCAACGCCCGTCTGGAATTCCAGGCGGGCGTTGTTGGCAAAGGGGCTGGTGGATCAGATGGGCACGAGCACGATGTCGGTGACGAGTAGGTCATCGCCCTGGACATGGGCCACCAGCTCCTCTCCTCCCGGGTTCGCGTTGGCGAGATCGGTGTCGTACCAGAGGTCGCCGTTGCCGTCGAAGACGAAGCCCTTGTCGCCGGTACTCGAACTGCCCGTTGCCCCGCTGTAGGCTCCGCTCACAGTGAAGAAGGAGGCTGTGCCGGGGTGGGTCTCTCCGCCGGAGGACATGGTGTCCGTGATGTTGTAGCTGGTACCGTAGAAGACGATATCGTCGATACCGCTGACAAAGTCCTTGATGGTGTCGCCGCCTTCGCCCTGCTGGTAGTATTCGAATCTGTCCGCGCCCGTGCCTCCCCACAGGGTGTCGGCTCCGTCCTGCCCGGCAAGGCTGTCGTCGCCGGTGCCGCCCACGATGAGGTCGTTTCCGGCCATGCCGCTGATGATGTCGTTGTCATTGCCGCCGAACAGGGTGTCGTTGCCGTCGTAGCCAGCGAGATCATCGTCGCTGCAATAGGCGCGCATCAGGTCATTCCCTGGGGTACCCGAGAGGTTGTTTACGCCGCTGTCGCCATCGACGACATTCGCTCCTGCAGTACTGAAGCCGCTGCCATCGTCGTCGCCATTGGTCACGGTGGTGTTTCCGCCATCGCCGGTTTCGCCATCGCCGGTTCCAGGGACGGTGTCGTCAGTATCGTCGTCATCGCCGGTTCCAGGGAGAGAATCGCCTGCGGCGCCCCCCGCGAATGTGTCTCCTCCGGTGGCGCCCGTTCCTGTCAGGGCTTCAAACAGTTGCTGGAGCAAGTCGGTAGGCTGCTCCTCGGTGCCGAAGACCTCCTCGAACAATTCACCCAGGTCCGTGGTGTCGCCTTCGGTTCCATCGCCGTCACCGCCGTCACCGCCGTCACCGCCGTCGCCTCCATCGCCTCCATCGCCGCCGTCACCGTCATCGCCACCATCGCCATCGTCACCGCCATCGTCGCCATATTGGCCCTCGTCCGGGAGGCCGAGAATGGGCGCGGCGGCCTTGAAGAAGGCCTTCTCGAAGTCGGAGTAGCTGCGGATCTCGCCGAAGGTGCCATCGGCCAGGATGTCCAGGATGGTGTTCACCGCCGTCAGGAAGCGGGTGCCCTGCTCGGTGCTGATGGTCACGTCCGGGCCGTCGTAGAGGAAGCAGCCGATCTTGGCCAGGGCCCCCTGGACATCAAGGTCGATGCCCGTGCCGCGGATGCCGATGGTGGCCAGTGGGGTCTTGACCGCGATGCCCTCGGGGTTGGCCTTGCCCACCTGGCCGGTGACCATGCGGAAAGTGCCCTGGGCCATGTTGACCAGCATGCTGCTGGCCGAGGCGTTGGCGGGGTCGAAGATGAAGCTGTCGATGGTCTGGCTGGCGTTCTCGCCCTGGGCCAGGATGGACTCGTCCGTCAGTTTGATCTGCACGGAACTGGTATTGGCTGTAATGATGGTTTCACCCAGGTGTACGGGGCTACCCTTGACGAGGATGCGATCTTCACCGCTTGCCACGGCGCGGACGTCGCCGCTCAAGGCGGTGACTTCTCCGATGATTTGCATGGTGTCTGCCTCCTCCGAAGATTGTAATGCATCGACTATAGCAAATTGTCAGGAAAGGTAAACGGTTTGCATGGAAGCATGGCGCATCACTACAATATTGTATGTATCACAAAGGGATACTTGCAATAATGTCTGATGCCAGCCTTGCACCGCCTGGTGGCTGCAGCAAAAACGACCACCAGTGTGGTGGCCGCGGGGGATGGCTTTGGGGAGGTTGTTCAGGGTGCTGGTCTGGTGGCTTCGCCTGACGAATGAGCAGGGGTGGGCTGGAGGCCACGGCGTGTGAGGAGGGCTTTGAGAGTTTGTTTCCTGAAAAAAAGACTCAGCTGACGCCGGGTTCGTCGGCGGCCAGGGCGAGTTGGGCCAGCACCTCGTCGCAGGCCTGAGCGTAGTCGCCGGAATCAGAGGCGGCGGTGGTTCCATCGCTGTAGATGAGTGAGGTCTCGTAGCTGTCCCAGTTGCCATCGTCGTCGGCGTCATAGAGGCTCACGATGCGTTGGGTGCCGTCGTCATAGAGCAGGTTGGAGGTGCTCTGGTCCCAGTTGCCATCGGCATCGGAGTCGAACATGGTTTGGGTTTCCGTGGCTCCGTCGTCGTAGAGAGTCGTGGTCGTTGTCTCCGAGGAGATGATCTCCTGGGTCCATTCCGTCTTGATGACTGGAATTGGAATACTGATGTAGAACCATCCGACATGGATGCGTATGAACTCGAAGCCCAGGGAATACTGGGGCACGGAGATGGTCGTGTCGCTGGTCGTGGTCTCGGAACTCAGCGCCGAAGCGTTCCAGGCGTCGTAGTCGGGGGTGTCCTCTGCTTGTGTCAGGTCATCCGACTCACTACCGCCGAAAAGGGCTTCTGAGTCGGGGGAAAAGCGAAATACTGGGGCAGAGTTCTGTGGGCAGCTATTCTGAAAAATGTTGTTCGCTGATTCCATGCTCGAGGATGAATCCATGGCTTCAGCCCCGGGCGAGAGGTAGGAGTCAGCTGTGTCGTAACTGTCGTTTCGGGGGCTGCTCTGGGCGTTGTTCTGGTCGATGAAGTCGGGGCTGCTCTGCATTGCAGCGGTGGTCCCGGAGAGTTCCTCAGTGCCGTTTTCGTGGGGAGCGTCCTCAGCAACCTCGGTTTGTTCCTGGCCGTTCCCCCCCAGCCAGCGGTTGAACAGGGAGGACAACTCGTCGTGCTGGTTCTCAAGGAGTTCGCGAACGTAGCCGAACAGCGTCTGCGCATGCTCCCCGTGAGCTTCGAAAGGTGATTCGTGCGGCGCGGTCATTGCCAGAGTTGGCTCGGCAGTGGTGCCCAATTCGGCGTCTAGGCTGGTGGTGGGAACCAGCTCGCCGGGCGTCTGGAGCCAGGAAAGGGCATGGCCAGGGGCTGTTCCGTGGTCTCCGAAATAGGTCTCGAACAGTGTCAGCAGGTTGTGGCCGTCACCGTAGTCTTCGTAGTGGATGTCGGCGTCCCCGAAGCTGGAGTGGTGGGCTTCGCGCCCCACGTCCTCGTTTGTGTCGTCCTCTTCCTGGGAGGGCGTCTGTTCGGCGCGCGTGGCCTCGTCCGTGGTGTCTGCCAAGAGCGGTGCTGCGGCCTTGAAATAGGCCCACTCAAAATTGCTGTATTCCCGGGGGATGCCCAGAATTCCTCCGGCCAGGATATCCAGGATGCTGCCCTGGGAGTCTATGGTGGCGGTCCCGAGGGCCGTGGTTACCAGAAGCTGGGGGCTGTCGGTCATGGAGCTACCGACCTGGGTCAGGCCGTCGCGGACAAGGATGTCGCCGCCATGCTCGTCCATCCGGATGCCGGCCATGTCGGAGGAGATATGGATGCCGCCTTCGTGGTTGGAGGCGATGCTCCCGGAGGTGATGCGCAGGGTGCCCTGGTTCAGGTGCAGGTTGAGGGTCCAGTGGTCCGGCTGATCGGGATTGAATGAAAAATTCAGGACCACGAGACTGGACAGTTCGCCCAGGGAGATGACGGTGCCATCTGTAAACACGGCTTCGGCATGGGCACCAGCCGAAGTGCAGAGGCTGGCTCCCGTAGGGATGCCCGCACCGGGACCTGCTTCCTGTTCAAGACCCTCGATGAGGATGCTTGTGGGCCCCTCGCTGGTGGAGATTGTCGCGATGCTGTCCATTGTAACCTTCTAGATGCATTGACAAAGCTGTCGGCTGCTTGAAATCATGAATGTTTATATCCAAAAGCAGATTGGAAATCAAATATTATACCATTAAATACGCAAGCTTGCATATTGGCTGGAGTGGTGCAGGATGTATCGCGCGGGGAATCGGCGACGGGCCTGTAGAATCCACTGTGTGGTCTGCACCAGGCCGAAATATGCGTGTGTAAGGTTGCTGGAGTTGAAGATATCAGTAAAGTGTGCGATACAATCAAACAGCACGACTGTTCGTTGGCCTGTTTGAGTCATTGGGGAACGCAGCATTATGTTCGATACTCCTGCAAAACGTGTCCGAGAGGACGTGGCCAGGGCCAAGAAGGCATTGACCAAGGGTGATGTTATGAAATCCCTTGAGAATTTTGTCTCAGCAGTGCAGGAAATGATGAGCTCTCAGATTTTCGGCAGGGAGAAATTCGAGGTGGAGGTGCATATTCATGAGTATCTCAAGGATTTCAACCGTCATCCCGATGTGAAGCGATTCTTTGCGAATAAGAATATCCATGTGACCCCCTACGTGAAGTTCACGCGCGGCGAGGAGCGGCCTCTGTTGCAGGCCGTGGAGCAGATCTTGGCCGAGATGAACGCGGGACAGAAGCAGGCAGAGCAGGCTGTAGAGGTCAAGAAGGAACGCCGCAAGGAAGAACTGCTGGAGAAGGGACAGTTCTTTTTGGATAAAAAGGATTTGATCAAGGGCAAGAGTATCCTGCGCAACGTGGCCGAGGAATTCGGGCGTGAGGAAGGGGTCTGCACAGACATTGGCCATAGGCTTCTCAGGGCTGGCCTTGATCTTGAGGCTGGGGAGATTCTTGAGTTGGCCCTGGAACAGAACTCCAGGGATAGCCATGCCATGGCTCTGGCGGTGCAGGCCTACAAGAACGCTCGCGAATATCCCAAAATGGAAAAGATGTATAAACTCGCCCTGAGGAATTTTGGGGCCCATCCCAAGACGCTGTTGCACATGGCCGAGATGTATCTTGATTGGCGCAAATACGACGAGGCCTATGATTTCGCCAAGCAGGCCCTGGGTGGCGACAGCTCCCTGACCGAGGCCCAGGCGATCATCGATACCTGCGGCAAGAGAATTTTTTCGAGGTGACGTGTCTGGATTCCCACAAAAAAGCCCTTCCCACTGGGAGGGCTTTTTTGTGTGGTCGGTGACTGCTGTCGGATTGCATCGTGAGGAGCCCATTCTGCCGGATGGCTTTTTTGCGGGATAGCGGGTGTCTGCGGCTCTTTGGCCCGTAAAGGGATGCTCAGGTCAGGCGCCTCTGGTCGGCCTGGACGGTTTGGGCCAGCGTTCTGCCTGCCATGCGGGCTTTTTCAATCAACTCCGGGTGTTTTGCAATAATTCCTCGGTCAAAGAGCTGCAGGATGGGCAGCTCGGCCACGATCTCATATCCGTGGGCCTCAAGGGGCAGGCGCATGGCTTCGAGAGCAAAGCCCATGTCTTTTTTGTCGGCTTGCTCGGCGATGGCCCCGATGACTGCCTTTCGCCCCTGCCCGGCCAACCTGCTGGACCACGCCCGAGGCCTGGTCTTTTTAAAATCATAAAAACAGTACAGTCTGTCGATGAACGCTTTCATCCAGGCCGTAATATTGTAGTTGTGTACGGGAGAGATGAGGACGAGGCCTTTGGCTTCCTGAATCTGTGGGTACAGGAGTGTCATTCCGTCATGAAATTTGGTGCAGATTTTGTCTTTTCTGCATTGTTCACACCCTACGCAGGACTCGTACCTGTAGTCCCGCAGGTGGACCTCCTGGATTGGAACCCCAACTTCTCGAGCCCCACCGACAATGGCCTTGAGCATGGTGTGGGAGTTGCCGTCTTTTCTGGGGCTGCCCTCGATGGCGAGTATCATTTGAGCCTCGTGGATGCTGTTGGGGGGTACAAGATTGAACTGTAATGTGTTCCTGGGTTGTTGTCACTGGACCCCGAAGGCGTCTGTTGCTCCGCTCCGTGTCTGTGATGCCGGCGTGGTGGTTCAACCACCATCGGGAGAGGCTGGGGCGCGCCTCTCCCGATGGAAGATTGACGGAGGAATGCAGAGTGAAGGGAGGCTAGTTCTGTTCGCGATGCACCGGAAACAGGCCGAAGGATTGGGCCGTGGGCATGACCTCGATGCGGTTGAAATTGACATGGCTCGGGGCCTTGGCCACGTAATGCACGACGTCGGCGATGTCCTCGCCCGTGAGGGGCTGCATGCCGGAATAGACATTGTCTGCCTTGTCCCGGTTGCCCTCGAAACGGACCACGGAGAATTCGGTCTCGGCCATTCCGGGTTCGATGTTCGTCACACGCACCCCTGTGCCGTGCAGGTCGGCCCGCAGGTTCAGTGAAAACTGCTTTACGAAGGCCTTGGTGCCACCGTAAACATTCCCTCCGGGATAGGGCCAGTTTCCGGCGATGGAGCCCAGATTGACCACCAGCCCGCTGCCGCGTTCGACCATGCCGGGAAGCACGGCTCGGGTCATGGCCACCAGGCCCTTGATGTTGGTATCGATCATGGTCTCCCACTGGTCCAGGTCGCAGCGTTGCGCCGGTTCCAGGCCCAGGGCCAAGCCAGCGTTGTTGACCAGGACATTGATGGCCTGGAACTCAGCGGGTAGGGCGGCCATGAAGTCGCGGATGGCCCTCGAGTCGCGTATGTCGAAGGTGGCTGTGTGGACCAGGGCGGGGGCAAGTTCGATTGCCAGGGCTTCCAGGCGTTGGCTGCGCCGTCCGGTGATGATCAGTTTCCAGCCATCGGCGGCGAAGCGTCGGGCCATGGCCTCTCCGAACCCGGAGGTGGCACCGGTGATGAGAATCGTTTGAGACATGGTTTGCTCCTTGTATATATTCTGCGGATAGGTCACCCCAGAGTGTTGCTGATATGCTAGGGTGAGTAAAGGGCATGATTGTCATCATGACAACCCGGGGCGTGGTGCAGGGGTATCCCCCTCCCTGAATTGTCCGCCTTCAACGCCAATGCTTAGGGATTGCCGCATTATTCTAACAGAGTGAGAGACTGGATCGTGTTGCCTTATCTGTCCGTGAAATCGAAGCTCGTTCTGGCGTTGTCGGCGATCATGCTCGTGGCCGTTGTCGGCATCAGCGTGGTCAACTACCAGGTTTCGCGCGAATCCATCAGGGAAGAGTTGCTCACCTCCGGGCTGCCCCTGACGCGGGACAATATCTATTCGGAACTGCATCGGGAGCTGATGCGGCCGATCTTTTTGTCCTCGCTCATGGCGCGCGACACGTTTGTGCGGGACTGGGTGCTGAACGGAGAGCGGGACCTGGCAAAGATCAGCAAGTATCTTCTGGAGATCAAAGAGAGGTATGGTTTCTTCACTTCTTTCTTTGTCTCCGATGAGACGCTTAATTATTATACTCACGATGGGATTCTGAAGCGTATCTCGCGCATGAACCTGCATGATGTCTGGTTCTATGAGTTTGTGGCGCGTGGCGTGGAATACGATTTGGACGTGGATACCAATGAGGCGGGCGATGGCGAGTTGACCATCTTCATCAACTACCGCGTCGAGGACTACGATGGCTCCCTGCTGGGGGTCGCGGGCGTCGGCCTGAATTTGGATTGGGTGGCAGGGGTCCTGCATTCCTTCCGCGAAAAGTACGGCCGTCGCGTCTACCTTGTCGACCCCTTTGGCACGATTCAGGTCCATTCCGACAGGTCGCTGATCGATTGCGCTTCCATCCACGAGATGCCGGGAATCAGCTCCATCGCCCCGGCGATCCTTGCCCTTGGCGATGAACCCACGACCTTTGAGTATGACATCGAAGACCGCCATATTCTGCTGTCGGTGCGCTACATTCCGGAGTTCAACTGGTATCTGCTGGTTGAACAGGACGAGCAGGCTGCCCTGAGCTCGGCGCGAAGGAATTTCATCCACACCCTGCTGCTGGGTGGAGTCGCTTGGCTGGTGATCATCAGTGTCTCCGCCATTGCCGTGAATCACTACCAGAACCGTCTGGAGCGCATGGCCGTGACCGACCCCCTGACCGGGGCCGCGAACAGGCGGGAATTGGTGATTCGGTTTGATCGGGCGGTCTCCCGGTATCAGAGGGGAGGCGGGGCCTTTTCGATCATCGTGATGGATCTGGACGGCTTCAAGATGATCAACGATGAGTTGGGGCATTTGCAAGGCGATCACGTCCTGGCTGGGATGACCCTCGGTGTGCGCGGTATGTTGCGCCCGGATGATTTGCTGGCACGTTGGGGCGGTGACGAATTTGTGGTTCTTGCCCGGGGGGGGCTGGGCGAGGTGGCCGCCTTGGCGGAGCGAATCCGGCAGAGCGTCGCTGCACTGACCTTTGAGGGGCTGAGCAGGGAAGGGGCCGTGACCGTCAGTTGCGGTGTCGCCGAATACCGCGAGGGGGACAGTCTGGACTCCCTGACTGGCAGGGCCGATAGCGCGGTCTACAGGGCCAAGGCCTGCGGTCGCAATCAGGTGGCGCTGGCTTCGATTTAGCCTTTGAGCGCGCGCGCTCGGATAAAACCCGCGTAGGCGAGGCAGACGGCGGCCAGGATGGTCAGGCCCAGGCCGATGTTTTTATTTTGAGCGGACGGCTCTGGCGTGAAGACCGCCAGGGCCGTTTTTCGTTCAGGGATGCCGGCAGCTGCAACCAGCCAGCCGTTGTCCAGCCGGAGTGCGGCGGGCAACGGCCCGCGGCAGAATTCCCCCAGCCGCAGGCGTAGGGCCGGGCCGGGGACCAAGCCCGCCAGAGGCATGACCGCTCCCTGTTCTGGTGCAAGCACCCAACCCGCGTCCTCGGTCTTTCCCATGAACGTCGCCAATGCGGCGGCATCCGCTTCGCCTCGGAGGTGCCAGCCGCGTCCCTCCTTGGTCAAACGACGGGAAAAAAGCACCCTTGGTGCTGCGTCCGGGGCGGGATAGATGCCGCCTGAGAATCGGGCCGGACCGGCTGCGTCCCTGAACCAGGGAAATGATTCGTGCAGGGAGCCGGTGGTTGCCCCGCCCCAGACCGTGCGCCCTGTGTCGTTGATCACGGCAAGGTCAGTGAATGCGGGGGCCATGGCGCGCAGTTGGGCGGTCAACTCCAGAGCCGAGCTGGGGTCCAGGGCCTTGATGGGGGTGACCTGTGCCGCGAAATCGCGAAACGTGGCTTCCTGGCTGTTTAACCAGTGGGCGCTCTTGATGGCCCGTACGGCGACGGCATCGGCCAGTACCTCCTGCGCTTGTTCCACGGCCCGGTTGTGTTGGCGGTGAAAGGCAATGGCACAGATGGCCAATGCGGCGGACAGGATCACCAAGGTCAGGACGGTGCGCTTGGCCTGTCTAGAACTGGGGGGGCTCATGCTGGGCGGGTTCCTTCACTGGGGCGAGTCGGATGTTGGCCGGAGGGGAGGGCCTTGGGTTTGAATACTCGCCCGAGGTGCGGTCGCCTGGGCGTTGACATCCCGGGAGCTTGGCAAAAAAAAGGCCCCCGCGTCAATGCAGGAGCAGGCAGGGCTGGGCCATGGGAAAAGGTTCAGTCGCCGGCGATGTCGCTGAAGATGTTCATGCTGATGCGGCCGATGCTGGGTTCGTAGCTGCCGGACTTGATCTTCGCGCGCAGCTGTTTGATGAGCTCCGACCTGTCACGTTGCCGCTCGTCTTCGGTGTAGACGGGCTCTTCGCTTTCACTCAGGCCAGGATGGCTGAGGTCCATATCTTCGTGCCGCTGTTTCATACCTTCCTTAATCGGCATTGGGCCCGGGAAGTTTATGGGGCGTTTTTGGCCTGAACAGTGGAAGTCCCTCCGGAGAGACTTGGGGAGCATTTAGGCGATAACCACCTATCTCTTTAAGGCTGCTGCGTTCAACTCGCTGTGATTGCTCTTTTTATTAAGACGGAATTGGGAACGGAAAAAGTGCGATTATGATGGCCCGGAGCCGTGCCAGTCTGGAGAGTTGGGGTCTGGGCTGGCCGTGGGTGCAGCCTTTGTGGCCACATGGAACGGTGGCTCCCTGCGTGTTCTCTAGAGGGGCCGGTGCCTGGGGGCAGTGAGGGTGCCCTCGAGGGAGGTGTGAATCGCGTAACTGGTCAGGAAGGCGGGATGAGAGTTCATTGTGTGCTGCCAGGAGTTTTGTCGCAATGGAAACGCTCACGGCAATATGCATTCTTCTCTTCAATGGCGCGCCGGGAGCCTTTGAAAGCAGGCATGATGTGTGTAGAGCTTTCTCTTGAGTTTATATCGAAAGGCTCTTGCTCTCTTTATTTGCCCGGAGTACAGAGAAACAAAAATACCTATAGCACAGATGGTTGAGCGATATGTCGCGGGTGCGAACACTGAGTCTGGTTTGAGCCGCCCAACCCGTGGGGCAAGGCTCTTCGTAGGATCGGGGATAATGCACTTCGGTGCAAGAAGGAGGCAGACAGGATCGATTGAAAGTTTAGGAGGTGAGGTATGGCTAACGGTGCAGACAGAACCCCGGTCTTGCAGAACGAGGACTGGTGGTCATGTTTCATTGGCTGGTTGTTTATCGTGCTGGCGACATTCCATCTGTTGCCGGCCACCCCGAAAATCGGGACATGGACGGAATTGTCCCAAATCTTTCCCCAGGGCTGGGGCACGGTGTCAACCACCGTCCTTTTTTTTCTTATCTCTCTGGCATCCACCTACGTCGCCGGTCTCTACCTGAAGTTCGACCTCAAGAAGTACATCCCCGGATTCTTTTTCATCTTTCTCCTGAGTATCGTCTCAATGATCCTGGCCAAGCAGCAGTTCTTTCATGACTGGGGGATTTCCTACGTCCTGTTTGCGCTAGTATTCGGGTTGATCATCAGCAATCTGTTCAAGGTCCCTGCCGTGCTCAAGGCCGCAGGGCAGACGGAATTCTTCGTCAAGATCGGTCTGGTGTGCATGGGCGCGACCATCATGTTCTCGGTGGTGCTCAAGGCCGGTCTGGTGGGTGTGATCCAGGCCCTGCTGGTGGCGACCACGGTCTGGTTCATGACCTACCATATCTGTCGCTGGTTCAAGGTGTCCGAGCGGTTCTCGGCCATCATCGCCTCGGCCAACGCCATCTGTGGCGTTTCTGCCACCATCGCGGCCGGTGGAGCCATTCAGGGCGACCCCAAGGAGATCAGCTACATGGTCGCCTGGGTTCTGGTCTGCGCGGTGGTTCTGGTGCTTGTGATGCCGCCTCTGGCGATCTGGATGGGTCTGCCCAACAACATGGCAGGCGCCTGGCTTGGCGGCGTTATCGACAACACCGGCGCGGTGATCGCGGCGGGTGAAGTCGTGGGCGGCAAGGCCGCTGTGGATGCGGCGGCCATGGTCAAGATGGCCCAGAATGTACTGATCGGCTTTGCGGCCTTCGGCATGGCTCTCTGGGCCTCGATGAAGCTCGACCGGGCCGAGGGGGGTGCGGCCCCGTCCCTGATGGAAGTCTGGTACCGTTTTCCCAAGTTTGTGGTGGGTTTCATGGCCGCTTCGCTGGTGGTCTCTTTTGTGTTTGAGCCCCTCATGGGCAACAAGGTCGCCGAAGGCATTGGCAAGGCCACCAATTCCTACCGCAGTTGGTTCTTCACCTTCTGCTTTGTGTCCATTGGTCTGGAAACCGACTTCAAGGAGCTGATCTCGGTTGGGGGTGGCCGGCCGGCCATCGCCTACTGGATTTCACAGACGCTCAATGCGGTCTGGACCCTGTTCATTGTCTGGATTCTGTGGTCCGGTACCTTCTTCGTGCCGCCGATCCTTCCGGATTAGGTTGGGCGGAACGAGCGAGCCTCTTTGCGGGGGGTGCCCTTGGCGCTCTCCGCAAGGAGGCCGCAGTCATCCGAAACGCATCCTGGCATCGTGCCCTGTCGGCCGGTTCATCCGATCGGTGGGAGCAACCCCAATCCGAGTGGGAGACCATGCAGCAAGTAGACTTGATCATCGCAGCGGAACAGGCCCTGGCTCGTGAATCTGCACTCGCCGTGTTGGTCAAACGCCCGCCCGCGTGGTGGCGTTCGACCGTCCCGGGAATGTTTCTGTTTGATTTTCTGGTGCGGTTGGCGGATACCCGCCGACACACCTCACGCTGCATGGCGGTGCGCAAACCCGCACTGCAGGCGGCCCAGGCCATGGCAGAGGGCCATGCCCGAGCCGATGTGATCCCTGAACTGGAACGGGGCGTGGCCGTGGCCCAGGCGGAGTTGTGGCCCGTGTCCGAACGGCTGCACGTGGAATGCGCCAAACTGGCCGGGCTGCTGGCCGATCACTACGCCCGGCTGTTGGGCGTTGAAGGCGTTGGCTATCTGGAGTTGGTGGGCAAGGCCTATCATGAACGCGCCGCTTATGAGGCCTTCCTGTCCCTGCTTGATGAGGCCGAGCGGCGGGTGGAGCAGATCCTGGCCGAGGAAATTCCTCTGCGCAAAAGGGACCGGGCCAAGCTCGACGCCCAGTGCCGGGAGCTTTCGGCCCGCCGCAGGCGGGAGAGTGAGGTGATTTTTCCCCAAGACAGCGAATCGTGAGAGCGAATGCTCATCCCCCACTGTTCTCTGCCGCGAGGTATTCCATGACCAAGACTGTGGACCGGAAGTACGCCGCCATTCGCAGGCGGGAGCGAGGCATTGCCCAGACCATTGCCGGGGGCCTGATCGGGGCCAGAAAAGTGTCCGTCTGGGAGGTCCTGATTCCCATCGTCTTCATCGTCCGCTTCGCCGGAATCCAGAAAAGAAGAGAGCTGTTCGTCGGTAATTTCCTGTATACCAAACACTTGGCCCTTGACGGGGCACGAAAAATAATGCGCAACAACGCGGTCCGCAAGGAAGTGCTCGGCGCCATCGACGAGCAGACCAAGCGGGTCCTGGTGGCGCATACCGCTGGCGTATACTCCGAAGCCATCCGGGCCTGCCAGATGAAGGAAGTGAGGCTGCTCCTGGACCATTTCGTCGGCCTGTTCAGGGCTGACGGTCTCGCGTATCCAGATCTGGTCCTGTCCGCCTACGGCAGGTATGAAAGGTACGAGGCCTTTCTGAAGCAGCTCCAAGGAATCGAGGATGAGGTCTATCGGACCTCGTGCGAGACGCTGGGCGAACAGGCGGATACCGCGTTCATCGACAAGGTGCGTGAATCCACCGGACGCATCCGCGTCCATGAGGCCGAGTTGATATTCAAGGACCGTTGAGGTCCAGCGGGTCCGAGGACCCGCCAATGAGGAGGCTTGTTCATGCTCATACAATGGGTGCTGTGCTTTGTTGGTTTCGCGTTGCTGTATTTCGGGGCGGAGTGGCTGGTCAAGGGCTCCTCGAGCCTGGCCCGGAGTTTTAATATTTCCCCCGTGGTCATCGGTTTGACCGTGGTGGCCTTTGGCACCTCCGCCCCGGAGTTGGTGGTCAGCGTGATCGCCTCCTTCGATGGCAAGTCCATGATCGCCGTGGGCAACGTGGTGGGCTCCAATATCTGCAACATCGCCCTGGTGTTGGGCCTGGCCTCCATGTTCAATCCCATTGTCTGTGACCCTTCGGTGATCAAGCGCGACATCCCCATCATGCTGGGCATCTCGCTGATCCTGCTGTTTCTGACCATGGACGACGTGCTTTCGCGGGTGGAGGGCTTCGCCCTGTTTACGGGCATCATCGCCTACACGGTGTTCAACTACTGGTCAGCCAAGCGTTTGGCCGCCCGGGGTGACACCGCCGCCCTGAACGGCATCGCCGGGGAGGTTGAGGGGATCGGCTATATCGACTCGCGACCGAAGATGATCGCCTTTGTACTGGTGGGCATCGCGGGGGTGGTGGGCGGTGCTCAGCTGGTGGTGGATGCCGCCACGGCCATCATGCAGGCGCTCGGCGTGTCCGAGAAGTTCATCGGCTTGACCATTGTGGCCTTCGGCACCTCGTTGCCCGAACTGGCCACCAGCGTCGTGGCTGCCGTCCGCAAGGAAATGGACATCTCCATCGGCAACCTTGTGGGCAGCAACGTCTTCAATATCATGGGAGTCCTGGGCGTCGCCTCCCTGGTTCGACCGATCACGATTCCGGGCGGGTTTTTTGCTTCGGGGATGTACATCGACTATCTGGTGATGATGTTCACCAGTTTCCTGCCATGGATCATGATGCGCAAGGACTATACCGTGGCTCGCAAGGAAGGAACCTTGCTGCTGTTGGTCTATTTCGGCTACCTGTTCTACCTGATCACCAAGACCCTGTACCTTTGAGCGGAAGGCTGAGTCATGACGAGGGGGCATCCACAGGGCGAGCATAGCGAGAGAAGCGGTGGCCCGAGCGGCGAAAGGAGCGGCGGTTCCAGCAACGGCTGGCGTAGCCTGTGGCCGCGTTTCCGGGACCGGGTTCTGGAGCCGTTCCGGGCTGGGCAGGCGATGGGCTTGCCTGCGCGGCGTTGGCGGCTGGTGCAGGTGGAGGCCTCCCTGGCCTGCAACCTGCGCTGCGTGATGTGCCCCTGGGTGGACATCCGCAAGGCGGCGGGCGAGGCGGGGGCCCTGATGCGCCCCGAGACCTGGGCCGCCATCCGCGAGGTCCTGCCCGACATCGGCTCTGTGGATTTCACCGGGGGTGGCGAGACCCTGCTGCAACCGAAGTTGGAACAGTGGGTGGCCGACGCGACCAACGCTGGATGCGAGACCGGGTTTCTGACCAACGCCCTGGTCCTGACCGAGGACCGTCTGCGGGCCCTGCTGGATGCGGATCTGACTTGGCTTGGCGTCTCCATGGACGGGGCCACGGCCAAGGTCTACGAGGGCATCCGCTGTGGTTCGAGTTTCGAGCGCGTCTGCGTCAACCTGGAGCGGGTGGGCAAGCTGCGCGGCGAGGGCGGTCCCAAGACCCTGATCCAGTGCGTGGTCATGCGCTCCAATGTTCATGAATGCGCGGCCCTGGTGCGCCTGGCCGCAGAGCTGGGCGTGGACGAGGTGGCCTTCAAGCAGTGCGACGTGATCCGCGGCGACAATGGCAAGGGCCTGGGGGTGTATTCCACCGAGGACAACGAGGTCCTGGGCGCGCAGATGGCCCTGGCCGAGGCCCGGCGGGAGGGACGCAGGCTGGGCGTGCAAATCTATGAGTTCTCCCTGACCCCCATGGAATTGCCGGTCTGCGAGCAGGACCCGCGCAGCTCGATGTTCGTGCGCCATGATGGCCATGTCTCGCCCTGCATCAACATGGCCTACGGTGGCCTCACGAACTTCCTGGGCCGGGATGCGGTCATGCCCAGCGTGCATTACGACCGCCTGCCCCAGGATTCCCTGGGCGAGGCTTGGGAGTCCGAGACCTGCCGCTATTTCCGGGACCTGTTCCGCTTGCGCATGGAGGCCTACGAGCGCGCCGTGCTGGACACCATGGCCGGAAGCGCCCCTTTGGACCGCCACAGGATTTTGGCAACCGGGTGCAGGGCCATGCCCCAGGCCGCCGATGCCTGCCGGGTCTGCCATTATCTCTATGGAATTTAGGTAGGTTTGAGGGCCATGAGGCAGGGAATTGAAAAAGCCCCGCTCCTGTACAAGGAGCGGGGCTTTTATTGTTATTCAATGAGGCAGGACCCTTAGAGGATCTCCCGGACCACCTCGGCAAAGAACCGCAGCACCACGGGCAGGATCTCGTCGTTGTAGTCGAACCGGCTGTTGTGCAGCGGCGCGGAATCCGTGCCGTTGCCGATCCAGACATAGCAGCCCTTGGTGTGCTGCATGAAGAACGCGAAATCCTCCGCAGCCATGGAGGACTCCATGTCCGTGATCACGTTCTCGTTTCCCACGGCCCGCTTGGCGGCGCTGATCGCCATGCCGGGCACGGTGTTGACCAGCACGGGATGCTTGCGCACATAATCGAGTTCGGCCTCGACTCCGTACATGGTCGCCACGCCGTCCGCGATCTGTTTGACGTTTTTTTCGATCAGGTTTTGGGTGCTTTCATTGTTTGTGCGCACATTGCCCTGAACCAACACCGAGTCCGGAATGCCGTTGCGCAGGCTGCCGCCATGGACCTGGGTGATGCTGACCACCCCGCGCTCGTGGGAAGGCACCTTTCTGACGATGATGGTCTGCAGGCCCTTGATGATGTCGGCGACCGCCGCAAAGGGCTCGTTGCAGACGTGCGGCATGGAGGCATGGCCGCTCTTCCCTGTGACCAGAATCTCGAAGCGGTCTTCGGAGGCCATGCAGGCCCCTTTGTGGACAACGATCTTGCCCGTCTCCACCCCGGGCATGGCATGGTAGCCGAAGAGGTAATCCACCTTGTACTTCTCGAACAAGCCATCCTCGATGACCCGTAGAGCCCCTTCGTGGCCCTCCTCTCCTGATTGGAAGAGCAGCAGCACCGTGCCGTTGAACTCCTTGTTCCTGGAGAGCAGGGCCGCAAAGGCCAGAAGCGACGTGCAGTGCCCGTCATGCCCGCAGGCATGCATGCGCCCTTCAACCTGCGACTTGTGAGCGAAGTCGTTCTTTTCGCTGATCTCAAGTCCATCCATGTCCACGCGGAAGGCGACGGTGATATCCCCCTTGCCGTTGCTGATGCTGGCAAGCAGGGAATTGACGCCGATGTCTTCGTACTGGATTCCGTATTCATCGAGTTTGCTTTTTACAAACGATACGGTCTGGACCGTTTCCAGTCCGATTTCAGGATGTTGGTGAAGTTGGCGGCGCAGTGCCGTGTATTCCGCCACCAGGGCGGAAATGTCCGGATCGGGCCTCATCTTAGATGTCCCCCATGTATTTCAGGACGGCCTGGGCAATGGCAGCCGAGGCCACGTAGGTCGAGATCATGACGAAGATACTGACCACCACGATTCTCCACCCGGTTTTCTTGAACGAGGCCAGGTCCTTGCCGATGGCAATACCTGCGTAGGCCAGGATGGGTGTGGTCAGGGCCAGGAAATTGACCTTGGCGACGGCGGCATTCACCTCGGCGGAATACGGAAAGGCTGGAAGCGAGATGATCACGCCGTAAGTGATGACGAACAGCACCGAAGGGATCTTCTTGAAGATGAACTTGTTCGTGGCCACGCCTGCCACGCAGAGCAGAAGCAGCACGAGCATCCCCGGGATGGACTCGATGATGCCGTTGTGGAAGCCAACGAGGTTTCCGACGAGGGTCATGACGCTGACGAAGACGAGAAAGACGAACGATTCGATAAGGTTGAGTTTTGTCATTAGACGTTCCCCTCGCTGGTCTTGTACTTGAGTTTGTAGAGGTAGGTGTAGAGCTTGTTCGAGATGGGCAGGGCCAGAATCAGCGACATGTAGACCCCGTCAATGCCGGAGAGGGTGTTGCTGGCAACGCCGAAGGCCTGGATATTCTCGGCCAGTTCGGGATACGCGGCGCTCAGACTGCCGATGGAAGCGGTCATCATGCTGGCGCTGCCGACGCCGGAGGCCATGGCCAGGGCGTAAGGGTGGAAAATGTGGTAGGCGGCCATGAACGAGGCCATCAACCCGAAGAAGATCGTGCCGAACACGGTGCCACAGATGTAGACACCCATCACGCCACGGCCTTCGGCCGAATCCAGGCCATAGATGTCGCCGATGAGGGCGACGTTGGGCTCGCGCGCGATGGAGTGCGCGGCACCGATGGATTCCCGTTTGAGGCCCAAGTAGATGGCAAGGGGTACGCCGACGATGGCGGTGGCGATGTTGCCGAATTCCTGCAGGATCAGGGCGGGACCGGCCTTGAGGATTTCATTGAATTTGGGACCCACGAGGGTGCCGTATCTGGCCATGAGCAACAGCAGGGTCAGTCCCACAAGGGTGCTGGCCTGGGTCATCTCTTTTTCGTTGAAGATTTTGGTGAATTTAGGGCCCATGAAGATGCCCATGAACATCGCGTAGAACATGGGCAAGAGGACGAGTTTCCCGGGTCCTACCTTGAAAGCAATGATTCCGATCAGTTCCGCCGCGACAATCATCCCCAGAACGATCAGATGCAGCTTCACGTTTTTGACAGCATCACTCATAACTACCTCCTGTTATTGCAGTGCAAGGACTACGAGTGCCGTGCATTGCGATCTTGGTTCATTTCCCCAGCCGGAAGATGAACCATCCTCCTGTCCGCCCCGGTCTGATCTCCGCATACCCCGGCGGGACCCAATGGCGGTCAGGACAATTACGGACACGACGAGAATCTGTCCGTAATTGCGCCTAAATTGATTTTTCCCCTAAATCAGAATCCGAACCAATCTCTTGGGCCTGCCCACATGGCGGGAGGCCTCGACCCCGTTTAACTCTGCGTAGCCACTGTCCAGAAATTTCTTGAGCAGGCGCCGGGCGCTTCGCTGGCCGATGCCCAGGTGCGTCGCCAGGTCGGCCGCATCAAAGGTGTCCTTTTGGGTCTTGGCCATGAGTTCCTTGATCTTGTCGAGATAGCTGGGGCTGATACCGATCTGCTTGGCCATCTTCAGGATGCGTGAATCCACCACGTGGGTCTTGTATTGCAGTTCGTCCAGCTCACCGATGGGACCACGGATGGATTTGCCCTCGACAATGAAGAAGCCGCCATCGGCCAGCTGCATGGCGTTGTTCAGGGCCTTGCGGGCGGATTTTTCGGCTTCAAAGGCCGTGGCCCCGATGCCGATGCCGGAGGCGAAAATGATGTTGCGTTGGCGGCCCCAGGCCAACAGACGCTTGAATTGGTCCTGGTGGGGCTGGCCTTCGATGATGCCCCTGGTGGCGAAGATGACGTATTCCTCTGTCCCGAAGTTGAAGAGGCTGCCCTGGATGGCGCGCACGTATTCCAGCAGTTCCAGGTAGAAAACGCCGCCGTTCTTCATGTCGTCGTACTGGTTGATGGAGCTGCGGGTGATGGATTTGAGCTTGATAAGCTGGATGGCGATGCCCGCCGAGCGCAGGCTCTGGGCGTTGATCTTGGCCTCGAGCTGTTTCAGGGTGTCGCGGATCTGTAAGGTGCTGGCATAGAGCCGGAACACGGGCAGGCCCTTGTGCTTCAGATTCTTGTAGATGTAGCCAAAGCCCGTGGCAATGGCGTCGATCTTGCCCGCCGCGTAGAGCTCCTCGTGGCGCTGTTGGTAGTCCTCTTCGCGATGGTGCAGGGCAAAGGGCATGGAGTGGATCGACTCGAACTCCACACCGAATTCCTTGACCACCTCCACCAAGATGTCGTCGCTGACCACGTCGAAGCTGACTCTTCTGGAATTGAGTCCGCTGCGCTGCATCTCCGAGAGGACCCGCAGCAGGCTGTAGGCCCCGCGGGGGAGGTGTTCATGGGGAAGGGTGACGGTCCCGCGGGATTTGGCTTCTTCCTGCACGGCGATGCCGCTGAACAGGATGCCCTGGGTCTCGCGCTGGCACTGCTCCAGAACCTCCCAGGAGTCGGCGGCCCGTTCCCGGATGTAGGTGTGCAGGGTGATTTCAGGGCAACAGCGACCGATCGCTTCTTGAACGATGGCGATGGAGTCGGAGGGGCCGATGCAACCAATCTTCATGTGTCCGCCGTGCTGCGCAAACAGGGTTTGGGTCATGTCATGAATGTGTCCGGAATTAGCTGAAGTTGCCTGCTGTGCCCCCGCGTGTCAAGCGGGCCGGGCCTAAACTCGCAGGGTCGTTGTGAGGCGAGTTTTTTGTGATATCAGCAATGGCGATGCTAAATATTGTGCGATTCGCAAAATACTAAGGAGATATTGTGCGTAATTTATTATTGCTCAGAGACGGAGAAACAAGGTCGTTGAAGAATGTATGAAATTTTTGCAAAAATATATGGGCAGGGTGTTCTTTGCGGGAGGTGGCGATGACCAGCAACAGGGATCGAATGCAGCCACCAAAGGGGGGGCAATGGAAAAGGCCCGCAGCAATGCGGGCCTTGGGAATCGTGGTGGAGATGAAGAGAAGCTAATCATCTCCACCACAACGACGTAAGTGCCTGAATAACAATGCTTTAAATTTCTTTGTGTATCCGCCGTGTGTATCCGCCTGCTGACCCCATAGGCGAGCGACGATAGCGAAAAACTATTCGGTCAGGGGTTGGTTGTCAAACGCATCGTGGTGACCTTCTGGAGGGTGTTGCTGTGTGCTACCGTCATGACTAGGCCAGTAGCAAGCCACAGCGTTTGTGGGGTAAGTTTGGGTGCCCTCCACCCTTGGGCAACACCACCAAAATACTGATCACGACGCAAGGCAGGAATGTCAGCTCTGACAGCTTTTTGCTGTCATTGCTCTTGTCAGCACTGACTAGCCTTTGTATGGATAGCAGCCGATTTCACGTATGGGCTGACGGCAGTAGTTCGCAAATTCAAATATAAGGATTGACGGAGAAGAGCATGGGCAAGTCCCAGAAAGATCGACAGGCAGAGTATGAAGAACGTCTCAAAGAGAGGGGCGGGCGAATTGTCAAGGCCACGTTGGGACCCAATGCGGCGGCTGTCCTCGACGATTTCAAACAACGGCATCCCAATCTGACCCAGAGCAAGATAATTGAGCAGGCGATCCTCACACTGGAAACCATGCGTAAACACCTCAAGGACGAAAGCGATCAGGCCGTAGTAATACTGGGCAAGCACGCCACACAGAAGCTCGACGAACTCGTCGAGGAGATGCAGCACACACGAACTCGCCGGGAGATTGTTGAGACGGCAATCGCACAGTTCTACGACGACGCGAAGGGTGGCCTTGAGTAGGCGCACGGCTTCAGCCTCTGACATGCCTCCAGAACGCCCTCACGCGCCCTCTGTGGGCTGTTTAGATGCTTTTGCGACTAAGGTCGGGCCAGAGTTGAAACGGACCGCGCAGGGTCTGGAATGCAGTTTTTCATTGAACCCAATGTATTGGCATAAAGTCTGCTCCTTGCTGTAGCACTACAGACATGAACAGAACAGTGAAAACGTATGCTGTTGTTAGATAATCTAGTTCATGTATACCAGTAATGACAGGGAACCTACTTTTTTGTTTATCTTTCTTGTTTATATTATTATCTACTTGTATTGATCTAGTCTCTATATTTATCATTACAGGAATAGCATAATGTCAACGATTACACACGAGATACAAGAAGAACTGGCGCGATTTATCGCGGAACATCCATCAGACACAGGCGTTATAAACGATCACCCCGGCTACAGCCGGGTTTTCGACGTCCATCGTTGGTCGGACTACCCAGAGATCAAGGCTCTCACCAGTGATTTCTACAAGCTTACTGGAAAGGTCGACCGTGTGAGCGACAGCCGATGCGAACGCACGCTGCGGGTGATCCTCATCAACTTGTTCGTCAACCATAAGGCCGATCCTGGCTTGTGGACGGCATACAGCCGCAGACAGAAGGATTACGCTGCACGATCCAGATACAAGTGCATGTTCATCGAACTGAAACCAATGACGCACGCCGTGGACGAACTGGTTAAGCTTGGTTTTCTTGATCACTTCATTGGCAACAACGACAAAGCTCACCCAGAGAGCAACCGAAGTTCACGCATGCGTCCTACGGAGAAGCTTACTAGCCTTTTCGACAAGCTCGGCCCGATCAAGACCTACCGCCAGCCGGATCGGGAGTTGATCTCCCTCCGCGACGAGAATGGTAAGAACAAAGAGTACGGCAAATCTGCCGGAAAGAAGCAAGACTCAACGAAGGTGATTGGCATGCGCAACCACCTGCGCAAGATCAATGAGCTTCTGGCGAAGACCAAGATTAGCTGTCCACTTACTACAGAAGAGATCGCCAAAATCAACCGCAAGCATCGCGATAGTGGAGACCCCGAACTCGACACTGATCTCCAGACTCTACACAGAGTGTTCAACGTGAATTTTGAGAGAGGAGGGCGGTTTTACGGCGGCTGGTGGGAGGTCGCCCCGAAAGAAGCTCGCCAGCGCATCAAGATCAACGGCGAGGAGACTGTTGAGCGCGATTACAAGGCCATGCATCCGACGATGCTCTACCTCCACGAAACAGGGAAGCCGCCAGCGGGTGACCCTTACGTGCTGCCGTCGTATGCTGGCGAGTCAATCATGCGCACCATTGTCAAATTCTGCTTCTTGATCCTGCTTAATGCCAAGACGCGAGAGAAGGCAAAGGGAGCCATTCGCAAGAAGTCACGCGACAACGACAAGCTCTCTGACAAGGCCAAGGACAGGCTCAACATGCTAGACCTTGATGACGTGTTCCAGTGTATCGACGACGCGCATCCGAAGATCGCCAAGTACATCGGCTCGGGCATGGGAACCAAACTCCAGTACTGGGATTCCAAGGTTGCCGACAAGGTGCTTTCGTCGTTGGTCGACAAGGGGATTCCATGCCTGCCCGTGCATGACAGCTTCATCGTCCAGAAGCAGCACGAAGACGACCTTGTCGAGGCCATGCGGGAGGCCTTTTACACGGAGTGGGGCGCTTACCCGGTGATTGACTAGGTTTTGCCTGATTTGTCTGTCTTGGGTCGCACTGGGATTGCCCTGGCTGATGTGGCTGTAGCGGCCCGTGTTTCTTTGGAGGCAATAAGCTCGAAAGAAGGTGGATATGTCGCCAGGGTAGGGTGTTTGCCATAGGAAAAAATCGCCTGACACCTCTCCCTGTCAAAATGGCTACAACGAGCGGTGCGGCTCATGTTGGGGGCACCATTCCAGTACCCCCATTTTGGAAGAACTGTTTGAAAACGCTTGCTGTTCAAGGTTTTTTGTTAAAACTAGTCAAAACTTGTACGCGTTCTACGCCGAAAAGCCGTACTTCCCCCGTGCCTGAGATGGTTGAAAGATCGTATCAGATGCCTTGCCGTCGCAACTTTCGGAGTTGAGCTGTGGACGGGTGCTATGTGTGTTGGGAAAAGAAAGAGCCGCTTCGCTTTTTGGCGAGGCGGCTTGGAGTGTATGTCAAAAGGAGGCTATGGTGGTGCTGTCGCGGACCGCATATCAAACCGTACTGATTCGAAAATCCGGATTTGGTGCCATTCGTCACCAATCATCTGGGGCGTGGACAGCGACCCCTAGGAATGACCCTAAATCGTTGGCCCACCCCCACCCCCTGCACCTGCACCTGCGCCGGACCCACCTGACCCGCCAGAGTCACCGCTTTCACCTTGGCTGCCATCATGATTTCTGCTGTTGTTGGCCGTCTGAGCGAGCATGGCATTATCAATGCTGGTGAGTACCATATCTGCATCGGCAACACCGCCACGCAGGGCAACGGCCTGCACCTTGGCGGCTTTGGCAACGACATCTTTTCCAGTGACGGAAGGTGTGCTGTCCAGCATTTCGGCGGCCTTTTGGGTCTCACCCATCTTGGCGTAGGCCACACCAGCAAAGGCGAAGGCATAAGGTACGTCGTCTGCCCGGTTAGTGGAGATCAGCCCCTCGCAGACCTTGGCGGCCTCGGCATATTCCCCGGTCCGGACACAGGCCTCGGCATAGCCGAGGGCAATGGACCGCCAGCCGGGCTTGCTCTCCATGGCCTTGGCGTAGTTCTCCCGCGCCTTCTCAAAGGCCGCCTTGGCCTCAGCCTCGTCGCCCATCCTGGCCGCGAGCTTGCCATGCTCCAGGGCCCGCTCGGCAACCTTGGAAGGCGGAGCCTCAAACCATCCGGCATTGGCTGGCGTCACGCAGCCATTGAACAACAGAGAAGCGCCTACGGCGGCGACGCCGACTCCAGCTTTGATTTTCGTGCTCTTCTTCATGATTCTCCCCCTCGGAGGTTATGTTTGAATCTCGACGAACCACAGCCAGTGGCGCGGCAAATGCTTCATGTCGGGACGCTTGACCTGACGCTCCCATTCCACCTCGAACTTGTGGATGTTCACCGCCCGAAATCCGTATTCAGACAGTCGGAATTCTATTTCCTCCCGCAGCCAAGCCTTTTGCATCATGCCCCCATCGGTAAGCATGTAGCCCAAGGGATTGAACTGGTAGAGCGTGATCTGCTCCATGAGTGAATTCATGATCTGCACGGGATCACGGCCTTTTTGCGCCTGAATTTCCACCTCCAGTTGATAACCGAAGGTGCGGGATTCCAACGAGGGTAGCGCCATGAAAATGGAACCATTCTCGGCGGTATTGGTCACAAGATTCTGGATAATGGCATGAAAGTGGACGAGGTTCTCGGGCATCACGGAGGCGAGGGCCAGCGTGAGATCGCACGGTTCGGGCAACCGGGTCTCCACGATGTCACCCTGCATGAGTTCAACATTGGGTTGGCGTTGCTTGCGGGCAAGTTCCAGCATGTTCTCGGAGTAGTCCACTGCGTAGACCGTGCGGAAGTCCTTCAGGTGGACGAAGCTATTGCCAACGCCACAGCCGAAGTCGGCCACTGTCTTGGACGCCTTGTCTGGAACGGCAGCGAGGGCATCAATCACCACGTTCTGTTCCGTGGCGAAGATGGACATGATCTCCTGATCGTAGTCGGTCAGCCTGTCCCAGAAGTCTTTGGCCGGGACGATTGTAGGCTCGGTTGTTTTGTCGGTCATGATCTCTTGTGTTATGTATTGGCCACAGAAAACTGCATATAGCCCGATCCGACAACACATCGTCAAGTCAATAAAATACAACCGTACCCCAGGGGGTTGCGGCAGGCTGAAACATTATGATCAACGCAATGCCGTGCCCCTCTCCAACCGGGAAGTCCTGAAATGGCTGCCGGGAACCAAACCCCCACGGCATTGACGTTGACCAGATGTTTCCATAGTCAAAACACTGGGTAAGTTACTACCTCCCAAAATCAGTAGGGTGCCACGAGAGGGACATGGACAACGCGCTCATCGATTTCCATACCGGGCTGACAAATGCCAAGGACAAAGACACGGCGTGGTGTCTGCTGTTGGGATTCGCGGAGTCGTTAGGGCTTGCTCACGTGCATACGTGGTTTGGGACCAACCCTGAGAACGTCACATTCCAGACGACTTGTCCTGATTGGTGGATTCCCTACTATATGGAGAAGGGACTCTGGGAGGTTGATCATCTTGGCAAGCATTGCGAATCCGGACATGGCCCCATAGTCTACGGCGTGGATAATTTTGGCCGCAGTCCTATCGCACCGGAAGTCACACTACCAATCCTCAATTTTATGAAGCATGAGATGGCCCTTGGCTCTGGCATTGGCTTCCCCGTGTTCACGCCCGACGGCCAACGCATCGGCGGCATCAACCTAGGTATTTCTGGCACCATCGAAGCACTGGCACGAATGCCAACCCAGAACATCATGGCGGCGGTCATGGCTGCCACGGCAGTACATACGAAAAGCCATGCACTGAATAGCATGGGGTTGGAAACAATCAGCCTAACCTTCCGTGAACGCGAGTGTCTGCTCTGGTTGACCAAAGGTCTACGGACCAAGGAAATCTCCGATAAACTCAATCTTTCCGACCATACAGTCCTTTTCCATCTCACCAACGCCAAGGCCAAACTCGGGGCAGAGACCCGAGAACAGGCCATAGCAAGGGCAGTGGTCTTGGGATTGATCGTCCCCTAGGGAGTAAAATGGACAACGCGCTCATCGATTTCCATACCGGGCTGACAAACGCCAAGGACAAAGATACGGCATGGAGCCTGTTGTTGGGATTCGCGGAGTCGTTAGGGCTTGCTCACGTGCATACGTGGTTTGGGACGACACCGGAACAGATGACGGTGGAGACTACTTGCCCGGATTGGTGGGCACCGTATTATATGGAAAATAAACTTTGGGAGAAGGATGCATTTTGGCAGCACTGTAACGCAGGACATGGCCCCACGACCTATGGAATCAATACCCAAGGCCGCAACCCGGCTATGCCAGATGAATCCGTCGAAATCGCCAAATTCCTTAAACACACTATCGACCTCGGGTCAGGATTTGGGTTCCCCGTGTTCACGCCCGACGGCCAACGCATCGGCGGCATCAACCTAGGTATTTCTGGCACCATCGAAGCACTGGCACGAATGCCAACCCAGAACATCATGGCAGCGGTCATGGCTGCCACGGCAGTACATACGAAAAGCCACGCCATGGACAGTATGGGCCTAGAAGCCGTTAGCCTGACCCTACGTGAACGCGAGTGTCTGCTCTGGTTGACCAAAGGTCTACGGACCAAGGAAATCTCCGATAAACTCAATCTTTCCGACCATACAGTCCTTTTCCATCTCACCAACGCCAAGGCTAAACTCGGGGCAGAGACCCGAGAACAGGCCATAGCAAGGGCAGTGGTCTTGGGATTGATCGTCCCGTAGCCGTCAGGCCTGACAAACTCTATCGACTTCCGAACACACTGAGACATTTGGGTATACCCGACTGACCACTGGACATGATGTGGACAAGAGGGTTGACTTTTATATTTATGTCCATATAATGACCTCACGTCTTAAACTTAAATGTCCACATTGAGGTCAACATGTCCTACATCGCCTACTGCCGAGTCTCCACCACGGACCAAGACCCAACCATGCAGGTCGAGGCCATCAAGAAAAAGTATCCGACGGCTAGCATCTACGAGGAGAAGGCAAGTGCATCGAGCAGAGACGACCGTCCTGTCCTTGGCTTGATCCTTCAGAGCCTTCGTCAGGGCGATAAGCTTGTCGTCTGGAAGTTGGACAGGTTGGCCCGTAACACCCTCGACCTGCTCCAGCTCAAGAACGAGATCACGGCGAAAGGTGCAGCCCTCGTTGTCCTTGACCTAGACATCGACACCAGTACGGCAAGCGGCGAGTGCTTCTTGCAGATGCTGGCGGTGTTTGCGGAGTTCGAAACGAACCTCAGAAAAGAACGCCAGTTGGCCGGAATTGCCGTGGCCAAGACGCAGGGTAAATACAAAGGACGACCTGAGTCCTTCGACAAGGACGAAATCAAAGACCTGCTCGCCGCAGGAGAGTCTCACGCGGCCATCGCCCGTAAGCTCGGTTGTTCGGCCAAGACAGTCCAAAGGGTCAAGCAGGCTATGGTCCCAAAGAGTAGTGACATGACCAGAGAAGAGGCAGCGAGGCTCGCTCGAAACCCGATGGACCACTGACCGACCCCCTCCTGTCAAAAATCGATGCCCCCACCAATGCCGCTTGATGCGGACACAATTTTGGAGGGGGCCATTTTTTGCTTGTCACATTCTAGATTCTAGAATATAGAACTGGCATGAACTTACTACCGCAAGACGTCCTGATGATGTTGAAGTTGGCCCTGTCGGTTCCAGACAACTGGACCTACGACAAGGTTGCGTATGAACTCGGCATGAGTCCCTCCATGGCCCATAGCGCGGTCAAACGCTCTGCCCAGGCTCGACTTTATGATGTCAGCAGGAAGCGGCCACGGCGTAAGGCCTTGGAGGAGTTCCTTATCCATGGAGTGAAGTATGCCTACCCGCCTGATATTGGGACCGTGACCAGAGGCATTCCCACGGCGTTTGCATCTCCCTTGCTCCGTAACGAGTTTGCGCAGGGGAGTAGTGAGGTTGATGTTTATGTCTGGCCTCATCCGGAGGGTGAACAACGCGGGATTGAGTTGTCCCCCCTGTACAGTTCTGTTCCGGAGATCGCCAGACGGGACCAAGCGCTTTATGCCGCACTTGGGCTTCTTGATGCCATTCGGATCGGTCGCGCTCGCGAGAGGCAGCTTGCGGAGAAGTTGTTGCTGGAGATGTTGAGCAATGCAGCGGCATAAATACCAGTGCGTTGATCGAGTGGTCGAGGTGGCTGTGTTGCTCGGTGATTTGGCTGATGAGGTCGTTTTTGTGGGAGGTGCTGCGGCAGGGCTACTGATTAACGATCCGGCGATTCCCGATGTGCGCCCAACCCTCGACATTGATGTTCTCGTGGAGGTGAGCACACGCGGTGATTATTACAGGCTGCAAGAGAGACTGAGAGACAAGGGTTTCAACGAGGCCGTGGGCGAGACCGTTATTTGCCGATTCAAGCATGGACCGATCATTCTTGATGTCATGCCGACGGACCCTGCGATATTAGGCTTTACCAACATCTGGTATGAAGACGCCGCGCGAAACAGCAAGGCTTTGGCGATAGGAGGCGTAAGGCTTCGCGTAGTCACCCCGGCATACTTTCTTGCAACCAAACTGGAAGCCTTTCGTGGCCGGGGGAAAGGGGATTATGCACTCAGCCACGACATGGAGGACATCATCGCCGTGATTGATGGCTGTCTTGATATTGTCGAGGAAGTCGAAGGAGCCCACGAAGGTGTCAGAGGCTACCTTGCCAATCAGTTCGCCATGTTGCTAGCTGACAATGATTTCCAAGACGCCTTGTCTGGGCACCTTCCCGGAGACGCCGCAAGTCAACAACGGCGTCCCATCCTGATTGAACGAATGGCAAAGATCGCCAGACGCCCTTCCTGATTCCTGCTACTTTACTACATGCTTGGCTTGGCGCAGGTGTGAGAGATCGACACCATAGTCGAGCTTGCTGAAAACTTTCTCGTACATGAGCGAGGGAGATGTATCCACGGAATATCGCCCATAAGTAATATTTGGGTAGTTGTGGCCAAGGATGCGAGCCGCCATTTTTTCAGGAATGTCGTGGAGTTCGCACCAATGGCCAATGTTCGTTCTGAACGAGTGGAAAACTTTTTTGCCCTTGGCATCGCCTTGAACAAGGGCTTTTTTTCCGCGGTAGCGAGTGAACCATTTGCTCACACTGTCTGAATACCGTCCGTCGTTGCTGCCCTTGGAGAGTTCTGGGAACAACCGTGTTGTTCGCCGTTTTCGGAGGCGTTGCACATAGCCACGCAGATTCAGTTCATTGAGCAGGAAGGGGTGGATTGGCACATGCCGTTTGGATGCCATGTTTTTCAAATGTTGATCGGGTCTCTCGTCTGTGACCCAGAAATACCAGACACCGTCTTCCTGTTTGATGTCGTCCAAGTACAACTGGCAAATCTCCTCAAGACGCAGGCCGGAGAATAGCCCGATGATGGGCACCCAGAACTTGAATGGTTTGAAGAAACGCCCAGCAAAGAGCGTCTCATTGGCGAAAAGCTTTGTGATGTCCTCGTTGGAAAATGGAGCACGGTATTCGTGGGCTTGCATGTCTTTTTTGATTTTCAGAATGCCCTTGATGTCGGCGTCCGCAATGAACCCGTTGAGTTTGGCCCAAGTCAGGAATGTCCGTGCTTTCTCAAAGTGGTTTCCGATTGTTTGCGGTTTCATCCTTTTCGCATCTGGAATGTGAAGTTGCAGGACGTCAGAAATGGGCAGGTCACGGTATCGAGCATTTTTGCGAAAATTGGCTGGTAATTTGAAGATTGCGTTCTTGTACTGGCGCATGTGGTCGGCGTTGAGCGAGGAGCAAGCCGGATCGCCAAGAATCTCAGCCAGGAGTTGGAGTTTGCATCCTTCGGATGCGGATCGTGTTGACCAGTCTCCCGAGGCGACTTTGTCTTTAAGAAAGGTGTCAATTACCTGGGAGAGCGGTTTGAGTTCCGTGATGGGCTGTGGCGATAGGCATGTGGAGATGTTCTGGTGTGCAGCCGCGTGTTGCAAGTTGACCGAGTAGTTGCCAGACAATCTGTGGCGCTCGATGGAGAAATACTGCTCTGAAGCAATGAGTAGTTCCCGGCAGAGCCTGCGAAATGACAATCCATCCTGCTCTACAGTGAGTCCGTTAGTCCTGACGATTTCATCGGCAGTATCCTGCACGCGGACATAGCTGCAATGAACAAGGTCGGATTTGGCAAACTCGCGTACCTCTTCCAGTGTCTCGATCCTGTTGGATAGTTCGACTGGTGTATACGGAGTCATGCATTTCAGACGATCCTGCTCAGCATCATCCAGTTCCTTCCTGAGCCATTCGTCGACAAGATGTCTAATTTGCTGGTCTGTCAGTTCCATTATATTCGGCCTATTTCGTAAAAACGAGATGATGCGGTCCGTCGCTGCGGTCAGTTGGATGGCTTTGCTTCTGGCCTCCTCAATATAGGCGGTGCCCAAAGAGAGGCGAATTTCGGTTCTGTCGAGCAGGTGGCGAAGGTCATCGGGAACTCTGCGACGAAAATAGAGCAATTGCCTGTGCCTAACGATGTGGGAAGGTGCCTTGGATAGCATCTGATGTCATCCCCTTTGTGTCCGCATTGTGTATCCACGTTGTGTATCCACGGCGGAAATGGCACAAAGAGAAAGGGCTTGAATCCAAAGAATTCAAGCCCTTAGTCATTATTGTGGTGGAGATGAAGAGATTTGAACTCTCGACCCCTGCCTTGCGAAGGCAATGCTCTCCCAGCTGAGCTACATCCCCACGGATGATCCGGCGAACCGGAAGTGGACTTTTACACCTCCCCTCGCCCGATGGCAAGCCCAAACACAGGGAGGGCGGGGGTGTCGCTTATAGCCCCAACCAACCCAGAAGCCCTGTCAGCCGGACCTCGTAGCTGTGGCGGGTCAGGATCTCCTCGCGCCAGGCCTTGATCAGGTCTTGGCGCAGCGTGGTCCCCGGTGCCAGCCGTCGCGCCAGGGCAGGGATGTCCTTGGGGTGTCTGAAGGAGATCTCGCGCGCCAATTCCTCGGGGAACAGGGACAGGCCGGGGGTGTCGTCGCTGAGCAGCAGGCCCCCGGCGGCCCAGACATCGAAATGGCGTTGGGTCAGGCCCCACGGCAACAGCAGGCTGGTGACGTTCAGGTTCCAACCCGCCGCTGCATAGATTCCGGGCAATTCGCCGTAGTAGTCCACGGGCGGGCGCAGTTCCACCGAGGGTGGCAGCAGCTGTTCCCAGTCCTCGTCCCCGATCACGGTCAGGGGCAGTGCCGCCGCGGCCTCGATACAGGCGATGCGCCTCTCCCGGCTGGCGTCCTCCGCCCCCAGGCCCACGCGCCGGGCGTCCAGGTCCGGCCACAGGGGCCAGATGTCCAGGCGTTCCAGCCACCAGGCATAGTCCGGGCGGTCGCCGTCCCTGAGAAGCTTCTCGGCGGCCTCCCGTTGCCAGAGCGGAATCTTGCAGCCCGCGAAAAAGCTGTTTCTTTTCGGAAATTGGCTGCGGCCCACAAAGACCATCCGTTCCGACAGGTCCTCGTGGCTCGGGGCCGGGTCTGCGAACAGGGCAGGGCTCGCGGCCAGGGGCTTGTGGTGCAGTTTTTGCGCACCGTGGCGGGTCAGGGGTTCCAGGAACCAGGCGTCTGTGACTGCCAGGTGGGCCTGTTGCCAGAACGAGGAGCGCAGGCCGCTGATCAGGTGGAAAGGGTTGTCCACGCACCACACGCAGACCGGGACCCCGGCGGCCCGAAGCAGGTGATAGACCTCGCCGTGGGGGTCCAGTCCCCGAAAATTGACGGACAAGAACAGCGCGGGCTGCTGTTTGCGCAGGATGCCGGGCAGCCGCGCCCCCATTTCCTTGGGAGGGATGCGCAGCACCTCCAGCCCGGCCAGGGCCAGGGCCGACTCCAGCTCGTTGAACAGCAGTCCCGCGTCTGTGGCGGGCAGGAGCACCGTACGCGTTGGCCGGGGCGTCACGCCGCGTGTGGCCTTGAGCCAGCGGCAGCGGCCCGTCAGTTCTCCCCAGAAGGCGGGAAACAGGCGCACGGCGGGGCGGTAGATGATGACCTCGGCGCGGGTGACCAGATCATCGTCCAGGTCACCGGGATCGATGAATTTCCAGTGGATGGGCAGGGCGGCCTGCCACTGGGGGGGCATCTGCCCCTTGTACTGGGGGGCCTCAATGACGTATACGGCCTTTCCCGAACTGGTCAGCAGGGCAAGATCCGATGGGTCCGGCCCCACGCCGAGGATCAGGACCTCGTCCCCGCCGGGCAGCCGCTCGTATTGGGCAGGACCGTCGGGCAGGGTCTGGAGCTTGCCCAGTTCGTTCTTGATGCGGATGCGTTGCGGGCGGTTGTTCACGTGCCTGACCTGGTTGGTGTTGAGTTGCCCCTAACCTGCCTGAAGAAATGACTTCTTTCAACGGGCTGCTAGATGTTGCGGCCTGGCGGGGTCGCCTGTTACAAGATGAAATCCCGTGAGCCAATATCATTATGAAAGAATATCGTGACCACTACTTCAAGCGCGCCAAGCAGGAAAAGTATCCGGCCCGCTCCGTGTACAAGCTCCAGGAGCTGGACAAGCGCTTTGGCCTGTTCAAGCCCGGCATGGCCGTGCTGGACCTTGGGGCCGCGCCGGGTTCCTGGACCATGTGGGCCGCCCAGAAGGTCGGTCTCAAGGGGCGCGTCCTTGGCGCGGACATCCAGGACACGGACATCCATTTTGCCGAGAACACGGTCTTCATGCAGGAAGACGTCTTCAATCGCTCGGAGGTCTTCGAGGCCGCTCTCGCCTCCACCGGGCCGTTCGATATCGTGCTCTCGGACATGGCTCCCAAGACCACCGGTCACAAATTCACGGACCAGGCCAGGTCCATGAGTCTGTGCGAGGAAGCCCTGGCCGTTGCCTGTGTGACATTGGTAAAGGGTGGCCATTTTGTGGTCAAGGTCTTCCAAGGGCCCGAAGATCAAGCCTATCGTGAATCCATGCGGCAGCTCTTCAGTAAGGTCAAGACTTTCAAGCCCAAGAGTTCTCGTGCGGAAAGCAAGGAAATGTTTTATGTGGGCATGGGCTACAAGGGCCTGCCTCGTCAGGAATAACCACGCTCCCCGGAGGCGGGGGCGGAGCAATACTATTTGGAGGAATCATGTCTGGACATAGTAAGTGGGCCAATATCCAACACCGCAAGGGGCGTCAGGACGCCAAACGCGGTAAGATGTTCACCAAGGCCGCCAAGGAAATCATCATCGCCGCCAAGCATGGCGGCGACCCCGCCATGAATGCCCGCCTGCGCGCAGCAATCGCCGCGGCCAAGGCCGTGAACCTGCCCAAGGACAAGATCGACAACGCCATCAAGAAGGGCACCGGAGAGCTTGCTGGCGGAGATATGGTCGAGTTGCAGTACGAGGGCTACGGCCCCGGCGGCATCGCCCTGCTGGTGGAGGTTGCCACGGACAACAAGAACCGTACCGTGGCCGAGGTTCGACATCTGCTGTCGCGCAACAACGGCAGCATGGGCGAGGCAGGGTGCGTGGCCTGGATGTTCGACAAGAAGGGCACCCTGTACTTCCCTAAGGAAGAATACACCGAGGACGCCATCATGGAAGTCGGCCTGGAGGCCGGTGCCGAGGATGTGCTGGATGACGGCGAGGCCTGGGAAGTGCGCACCGCTCCGGAGGGTTTTGCCGATGTGCAGCAGGCTTTTGACGACGCCGGTATCAAGTATTCCGACGCCGAGGTGCGCATGATCGCTCAGAACACCGTGCCCGTGGACATGGACGCCGGCCGCAAGCTGGTCAAGCTCATCGACCTGCTCGAGGACAACGACGACGTCCAGAACGTGCACAACAACGCCGATCTGCCCGACGAACTGTTCGAGGAGATGGCGGAATAGTCCGCTGTGTAGCCTATGACTGACCGCGGCATCCTTGTGCTGGGCATCGATCCCGGCTCGCGCATCACGGGCTTTGGTCTGGTGCGCGAACTGTCGGGCCAGGCCACGCTGGTGGCCGCGGGTACGGTGCGTACCGGGTCCGTCCAGGACCTGGGGCTGCGCCTGGGAAAGATCTATGAGGGCATCGCTGCGCTCATCCTGGAGCATGGCCCCCACGAGGCTGCCGTGGAAAACGTATTCGTGTCCAAGAATACTATGAGCGCCTTAAAGCTTGGTCAGGCGCGTGGCGCGGCCATCGCGGCCTGTGCCGTGGCCGGGTTGCCGGTGGCGGCCTACGAACCCACGGTGGTCAAGAAGAACCTCGTGGGCACGGGCCGGGCGGCCAAGAGCCAAGTGGCCTACATGGTGGCGCACTCGCTGGGCATGAAGAACCCCGGCTGGACCGAGGATGCCTCGGACGCCCTGGCCGTGGCCCTGTGTCATTTGAACCAGCGTCGGATGAACCGGCTCATCGGAGAGGCCTCATGATCGCTTTTCTCGCAGGCACCGTGGCCGTTCGGACCGAGGGCGGCTGCGTGCTGCTGACCCCCGGCGGGGTGGGCTACGAGGTGGGCATGGTCCAGGCCGTGGCCGCTGCCCTGCCCAAAGTGGGCGGAGAGGTGGAGCTGTTCGTGCAGACTATCGTGCGCGAGGACGCCATCGAGCTCTACGGATTTCTGACCTGGGACGAGCGCGAGCTGTTCGCCACCCTGCTGTCCATCAACAAGCTGGGCCCCAAGACCGCACTGTCCATTCTGGCCGTGTTCACCCCGGACGATCTGCGCAGGCTCGTGCTGAGCGATGACTACACCCGATTGATCCAGGTGCCCGGCATCGGCAAGAAGAGCGCCCAGCGCATCTTCATCGATCTGAAATTCAAGCTGGAAGGCCAGGGAATCTCGGGCTTGGAGCCGTTTGCGCCGTCCTTGGACGGTGGCGCGGGAAGCGCCTTCCGCGATGCCCTGATGGGCCTGTGCAATCTCGGCTATGACGAGGGCGAGGCCAAAACCGTTCTGGAAAAGGTGTTCAGCGACCAGCCTGATCTCGACGTGGGGTCCGCCCTGCGCGAGGCCCTGAAGCTCATTGCCAAGAGGCGTTCATGAGTCGGGCAGTGATCATTCCGGACGAGACCATCCGCCCCAGAAGGCTGGATGACTTCATCGGCCAGGACGAGTTGCGGGCCAACCTGCGCGTGTTCATGTCCGCTGCCCTGGAACGGGGTCAGGCCATGGACCATACCCTGCTCTACGGCTGCCCGGGCCTGGGCAAGACCACCCTGGCCCAGATCATCGCCGCTGAATTGGGCGTGAATCTGGTCAGTACCTCCGGCCCGGTGCTGGAGCGCAGCGGCGATCTGGCCGCCATCCTGACCAACCTGGGCCGTCACGACATCCTGTTTGTGGACGAAATCCACCGCATGCCGCCCAACGTGGAAGAGATCCTCTATCCCGCCATGGAGGATTTCAAGTTGGATCTGGTCATCGGCCAGGGTCCGGGGGCGCGCACCGTGAAGATCGATCTGGAGTCCTTCACCCTGGTGGGGGCCACGACCCGCATCGGGCTCTTGACCTCGCCCCTGCGCGATCGCTTCGGCGTGATCTCGCGCCTGGAATTTTACTCTCCCCATGACCTGGCGCGCATCGTGACCCGTGCGGCGGGGATCCTGGGGGTGGAGCTGTCCGAGAACGGAGCCAAGGTCATTGGCCGGCGCTCGCGCGGGACCCCGCGCATCGCCAACCGGCTGCTGCGGCGGGTGCGTGACTTCGCCCTGGTGGAAGGCAACGGCAAGGTCAATGCCGAGGCCGCCGAACAGGCTCTGGCGCGCATGGACGTGGACGATTCCGGTCTGGATTTCATGGATCGTAAGATCCTGGAGACGCTGATCCATCATTATGGTGGCGGTCCGGTGGGGGTCAAGACCCTGGCCGTGGCCTGCTCCGAGGAAGTGCGGACCCTCGAGGAAATCTATGAACCGTATCTCATGCAGTGCGGTTTTTTGAAGCGGACCCCGCGGGGGCGGATGGCCACGCCACGCGCCTACGCGCATCTGAACCTGATTTCAGCCGTCCCAGGCGGCCAAGGGAACCCATGCGAGTCGTAAGCCCTTCTTTTGAGATCATGTCCATGCCTGACGGTGAGGACGTGCTGAAACACATCGAGGCCGCAGGCCGGACCTGCTACAAGTCCGAGGACAAGATCACCCCGGATTCCGCCGCCAAGTTCGTCAAGATGATCCTCAAGAGCGGTCATGAATCCGTGGTGGAGCATGCCTCGGCCACGGTGCGCTTCATCTGCGACCGGGGCGTGACCCACGAGCTGGTGCGTCACCGATTGGCGGCCTACAGCCAGGAGTCCACCCGCTACGCCAACTATTCCAAGGACAGGTTCGGCAACGAGATCACCGTGATCCGGCCCGTGTTCTGGCAACAAGGCAGCCCGGAGTACGAGCGCTGGGAACGGGCCATGCTGGCCACGGAGGCGGCCTATCTGGAAATGGTCGCCGGTGGCGCCCGCCCGGAGGAGGCTCGCAGCGTCCTACCCAACAGCCTGAAGACGGAGATCGTGATGACCGCCAACCTGCGCGAGTGGCGGCACGTGTTCCGTCTGCGTTGCGGCGGTCCGGCGCATCCGCAGATCCGCGAGATCATGCTGCCGCTGTTGGATGAATTCGCGCGGCGCATGCCCGCTCTGTTTGACGACCTGCGCGAGCAGTTTTCCGAGGCTATCGAAAAATTCAAAGCCCTGGCCGAAGCCTAGGAGTGCGCGATGGATGAGCTACCGGACTGCAAGCCGTACGTCGCTGAGGATGGCAACCTGGTCATTCCCAAGCAGTGCGCGGACGAGTATCGCTGGTGGGACGGGGGCAAGAAACTCACGCAGATCCTTGTGGAGCTGAAGGTCTCCAAATCGGTCTGGCAGCGCTACACCGGCGCGCCCTATCCAGAGGAACTGCAAAAAGAGAACTATCCGCTCCTTTGATTCTGATATATCGTCCATAATCGCTGTTAATCGCCGAATTCATCTATAATGCCGACTGCCGTTGTCAGGATGGCAAGGCTGGGTATCAGCCGCTTTGCGAGTCCTTTCTGCTCCTGCCTGTGCTGTTTGTGACGATCCTGTTTCACGTCTCCCATGTTTCACGTATCGCCGGAAACCATTGTATTTCAGTGGAGATTTGGCTTTTGGCGTTTCCTTAAATCAGGGCTTTTTATTGGCTGTTAAGGAAGATTAAGCTGGTGTTTTTGGAAGTGCTTGCTGGCCGTAGGCTCCCATCTGTCAAGAAGAATGGAATAAATATTGCCTGATTTCAATGTTCAAAGAAATGATTTCAGAATCAATTATCAAGATTCAGGAGTTAACGCGAAATGGCCCTGTGGAAAACTTATCAAAGGAAATAGATGTTGACCCTGGGAAAGCCTTGAACAGCGTCGATTCCCTCGGACGGACGGTGAAACGGGGACTTACGGGTTTTTCAATACAATTCAGGAAGTTGTTGCAGTTTAAGGTGGGGAGAACAGGGGATGTTACGAACTGGCAACGTCGGGATATTGCCCGTTGCGAAAGCATGAACAAGGACCTAGAAATCACGACATGCTGAACGCTTGGCCCCAGACACGCAATATCCTAGAAAAAACCCTCAACCCAGGGTTGTATCAGGTTTGGATCAAACCCTTGGATGCAGAGGCAAGGGAAGGACATCTCAAGCTCTACGCCCCGAATCCCTTTGTGGCGTCGTGGGTCAGGGACAGATTGTCTGAGTCCATTGCCGAGGCAGCGACCCAGGTTATGGGCACACGCCCTCTGATTGAGGTGGCTGTCAGACCCAAGACCGTGGCGTCCTCTCCCAGCCCTGAAAAGACACCAGCCAAGACTGACAGCTCCAGCGCCAAATCCGGATCACAGCTCAAAGACACGTCGCCCCAACTGTTGGGTTTGCCCAATCTGACGCCCAGTAGTCTGAACAGTTGCAACTGGCAGTTCTGTTTTGATGATTTTGTGGTGGGGCCATGCAACGAGATGGCCTACGTGGCCTCCCAGAGCATGTGCCGCCCGGGGATGGACTTTGACCAGCTGTTCCTGAACTCCTCGCCTGGACTGGGCAAGACCCATCTGTTGCATGCCATCGGCAGGCAGATCGCCCGGAGCAGCAACCGCTCCAACGTGCGTGTGGCCTACCTCACGGCCGAGCAGTTCGCCACCCAGCTCATCCTGTCCCTCAAGTCACGCCAGGTGGACCGGTTCAAGGCTCAGTTTCGCGAAAAGCTCGATGTGCTTCTTTTGGAGGACATCCACTTCCTGCAGGGCAAGACCCATACCCAGGATGAGCTGTTGGAGACCCTGAAGGCCTTGCAGGCCCGAGGTTGCAAGGTCGTGCTCTCCAGCTCGTTCCTGCCGAGGGAATTGAAGGACGTGGACGATCATCTGGCCTCAAGACTGTGCTCCGGTTTCCTGGCCACTATTGAACAGCCTTGTCTGGATACCCGGCGCAGCATCCTGGACGCCAAGGCCCGGCTGCATCAGGTACAGATTCCGCGCGACGTGACCAACCTCTTGGCCGAGAATCTGAAGTTCGATATCCGCCAGCTGGAGAGTTGTCTGCAAAGCTTGGTGCTCAAGGCCCGGCTCCTGGGGCGGGGCATCACCATGGACCTGGCCGAGAGCGTGCTCAAGAATTATACCACGCAGGACTTGAGCGCCATCGGCTTCCAGAAGATCGTGAGCCATGTCTGTTCCTATTTCGACATGTCGCTGGAGGTCCTTTCCTCCAAATCCCGCAAACGGGAGATCGTCCAGGCACGGAATACCGCGTTTTTCCTGACCCGCAAATACACCGACATGCCGTTGCAGCAGATCGGCACCCATTTCAACCGTCGCCATTCCACCGTCCTGAAGGGCATCACCAATGTGGAGCGCGAGATTCGCCTCCAGACCCCGCTCGGGCGTCAGCTCGACACCGTCGTTCAAAAGATCAAGACTTCATAACGGGCAGAAGGGTCCACTTTGCGTAGCGCAGAAGACAGGTCAGAAATGGCCGGTCCGGTGCTCTTTCCTGGCGTGTGTCTCAGGCCAAGGGCCAGTCCATGGCGTCCTTGTCGCGTGTGTGGACAAAGACACTCTGGCTGCAGCGTGAGCGTGGTGCTGGGCGTGGCCGCTGTGGGCGATCGAAGTGTGGAGGCCAGGCCGTTCAAGGGATTGGTCCCGGGAATCGGCAGGGAGGATCAGCGCTTCAGAGCTACCAGTTCCATGTCCCCCCAGACCGAGATCGTGCCGTTGCATTGGGCGAAGACCCCGTCCAGTCCCAGGGCTTCTGCGCAGGCCGTGACCCGTTTCAGATCCTGGTGGGAGCGGAGCATATTGCACAACGCGGTGGCCGCCGCGTCCGCCAGACTGGCGTTGGCTGCGCGCGCGACCACCAATTCGCCTCTGCCCAGGGACAGGGAGTGCCCGATGGTGGCCGAGGAGGCGCACAGGGAGCAGGGAAAGTCCTCGGGTTCCAAGGCCAGGCCCAGGCTGGCGTCTCCGGACGGGTCGGCCAGGATGGCGACCACCCGCCGTCGGGTGGAGCAGAGATAGAGATCCCCTCCGTTTTCCACCAGGATGTCCGGGCTCTTGTCCAGCAGGGCGCAGGCCGTGTATTGGGCCACGGTGCCCGCCACGGCGGCCATGGGACCGACTCCGCATTGTTGCGCGGCTTCGGCCATGGAGCGGATGATGGGCGGGGCGCTGTCGGGTACGGCCACGGGCTGCAGGCTGGGTCCGAAGACCGGATTCAGGGTCATGTAGGCCTTGATCTGGCCGCGCAGGCCGGTCACGATGCGCGTGGTCTCGGCGCTCAGGTCGGCCCTCGCCACCACCAACAGATCGGTTTCCTCCACCACCACCTGAAAGGTGGTTTCCCCTTGGGCGGGAGTGATTCCGGAGCGGTAGTCGCGGTGGGTGCCTCTGTGCACGGTGTCGGGGTGTTGTTTGGGCATGCGGAATCGAGGGTGCTGCAAAACGTCTGCGGAAGCAAGCCCGGTCTGGAACTCGTCGCCGTGTCGGCGGCGGCTCCGGGCGCGGAGTTCGCGTGAGAATGGCCGCGCAACATGGCAAGCGACGGTGGTTGCTAGAAAAGCACCACCACCTGACAGCGGTCCAGGAAATTGCCCGGCTCGGCCAGGATGTTTTCCAGGAAGTCGCCGTCCGCCGATGAAACCTGCAAGGCATCGTCCGTGGCCTGGGCGCGGATGACCTTGGGGGCGGTCCCGGCCCGGCGGCCCTGTTGGGCCTGGGCGAGGTCCCGGTAATAGCGCACGAAACCCTGACTGACGCCCGTATCGAAATTCACCGAGTCCGAGGGATAGAGGAGCCGCTCGCCACTGACGATGCGTGGTCTCAGGGTGGGCTTGAAGCCTGTTCCGCGTGCGTCGATGATCAGTCCCGTTGCCGCCCGGGCCTCGGCCTGGGTGACTGGGGGCAATGGCGGAGCCGTTTTGCGTACCGGAGAAGCGGCCATGGACGGTTGCTGCGCGGCCCCGGTCTCCAGTTGCCGCAGGCGGGCATCCAGTGCGGTCAGCTGCCGCTGGGTTTGCCCGTCAGCACTCTGTCTGACAGCGGCGGGACTGGTGTGTGGACGGTTTTCCAGGACCTCCAGGGCATTGCTCAGGGCGGCCACACGGGCTTCCAGGACACGGATTCGCTCTTCCAGTGTGCCCATCCGGCCTGGGGACGCGACGGACGTCCCGATCTCGCCGGGGCTCAGGACCGCCCGGGCCAGTGCTCCGGTCAGCGGAACACTGACGGTGATGCGTACCGAGCCGTCAGCCAGTCTCTGCTCGGCCATGATTTCGGAGCGTTCTAGGACTCCCTGGATGCGAGAGGTGACCTGGTCATTCTCGACCAGGAGATTTCGTACGACGGTCTGGGAGTCGATGCGTACCTGCCCCACCACTTCCAGCAGATTGCGCCGGGCGTCGAGCAGGGCTGCCCGCCGGGCGGCGGCTCGGGCCTGGGCCAGGTTGGCCGCCTGCGGCGGTGGCGCTCCGGTCCCCGAGGCCACGGCCTTGGCATTCTCCCAGTCGATGAATCCCACTGCCCCCACATATTCCACCGCGGCTTGTTGGGCGGCGGCATTTGTGGCCGCGTGAGCGGTCGGCGTCGTGGTCAGGGGGCCAATAAGCGCCCAGATGACCAGGGCGGTCAGGGTCATGGCCAAGGGGGCGGGGGACGGGGAACGGGGCATCGCGATCTCCTATGGGGCCGGGCAGCCTGGGAGCGGGGTCTCCAGGATGGGGGCCAACAGGGCCGGACCCAACACGGAAATCCCGGGGTCGGTTTCCCAGTAGTTTCCGGTGAGATCCAGGGTTGCTGAGGAAAAATTCTGGACGTCAAAGGGGGCGTTGGCGGAGAAGCTCGTGCCGCGGATGCTGGGCCTCAGACCCGACCCCTGGACCACGATACCTCCCATGCCGCCGTTGCCCTTGATCAGTGAGCAGGTCATGTCGGGGGCGGCGCCGTCGGTCAGTCGCAGCCCGGCCTGGCTGGAGGCCCGGATCACGAGGCCTTGCAGCCGGGGAGCGCTGCCGCGGATGTCCAGGCCGATCTGTGCACCGAGGATCCGGGCCTGGTTGAGCGACACACGCGAGTCTTGGTCCACGGTCAGCCCGGTCCAGGAACCGGGCCGCGAATCGGGTGTTTCGGGAACGAAACGCACGGGGTGCTCGATGGTGCCGTAAGCCGTCAGGTTGCCTCCGGCCACGACCAGCCCCGTTGTGGGTGCGAAACGCAGCACCACGCCGGGGGCGATATGCAACGCCGAACCCTTGGGCACGGCCAGGTCGGATTGCACGAGATAGGGGCTGTGTTCGGGGCCCAAGAACAGGACATCCTGCACCATGCCGCCCAGCAAGGGCGATGTGGCCGCGCCCTTGACGAGGTCGGGGTCGGGCAGCGGGGTGGCCTTGATCCCAAGGCTGAAGGGACTGCGGTTTCCCGCTTGATCCACGGCGCTGACACGCAGGAAACGCGGGCTGAAATTGTCCAGCCCGTCCACCTCGGCCTCCGGGGATTCGCTGCGCAAGGCCAAGGTGAATCCGGAGAGCCCGCTGGGTGAGATCCAGACCTCATAGGCCTGGAGATCGGCGGCGTCCACAGGTGACCAGCTGAGATGGATGCGCCCGTCCTGGGCCGTGGCCGCAAGGTCGGAAGGGGCCGGGGGCGGGAGGGCATCGATGGACAGGGGCCGGGGCAATACCTGCATGCTGCGTCCGCCCGAGCCGTTGACCAGGACGCCGCGCACGGTGACCCGCGAGGCCTGGGTTCCGCCCTCGGGAAGATAGGCCCCCTGATAGATCTCACGGGCATCCAATTCGCGCATGGCCGCGGCCATTTCCTCGGGAGTCGTGGTCAGGCCCTGTCTTTCGTATTGCTCTTCAAGGGCGGTCAGGATGTGACCGCGCAGCACGCGGCGTTGTGAAGGCGGGGCGGGAAGCAATTCCACGGTCTCGGAAAAACCGTTGGGGGCGCTCAGCTGGGCCGTGGCCCGCGCGCCGGGCGTGCCCACCAGCCGGAAGACGATGGCCTCGCCTTCGCGGTAGACCGGGGCTTCTTCGTCCACGGTGAACAGGTCGAATTCAGGGGCGGAGGCCATGTACCGGCGACTCTGGGCGGGGAGGCGGATGGTGCTCACTATTTCGCGGAACAGGGCGTCGGTCTCCCGCAGCAGCTGTTCATCCCGCAGGTTCCAGAGCGAGGACAGCGCGGACATGACCAGACCCACCGGAGTGATGGAGACGCCGCCGCCAAAGCCCCGGCTGACGTGCACGGCCCGCCACAGCAGCTGGCCCGAGGGCAGAGCCACCATGCGTACCTGACCACCCACTGCTGTCTGGGATACGATGCCAATGAAGGTCCGGTCGAAGTGGGTGATCTCGCCGATGACCACAGCGTCCACGCCCAGTAGGGCGTGCAGTTGTTTCGGATTGTCAGCCAGCAGGGCGCTGATGGATTGATAGGAGTCAAGTTTTGCGCCCGACAGGCGGGCATCGGTCTCCAGTAGTTCCTGGTCCGTGAAGGGCAGGGCTGCGAGATGGTTGTACATGCCTCGGCGGACCACATCCCGCGGGTCTTCGGCCTCGGGAGTCAGATACAAACCAGCGAGGTCTCCGCCAAAGGGCAGCACCGCCAAGGTGCTTGGAGGGTTCTCCAGCATGAGCTTGGTGTTTTCGTATTCGCCGGAAAAGATCTTGAATGGTTCTCCGCTGTCCATCTGGGTGGGGGCACCGGCCTTGGGCGTGGCGGCGCGTCCGCCTGAACAGGCGCTGAGGGTGCTGGCGGCCAGTGTCAGGCCGAGCGCCAGAAGAATGACGGCTGTGCGCGCAAGGCTCATCCGGAATCCTCCGTGATCACGGGGTAATGGACTAAGTGATGCTTCGTGTGCGACGCACGCGCGTCGCATTGAGGGAGATATGCAAGATTCGTCCCTTGTGATTGAGGGAAAGTATTGCACGCCGCGCAGGCGTTGGCAATTCAACAGCAAGCTGGGGAGGTTGGAGCGATAACTTAGCCCAGTCGACGGCGCACGATGTCCAGATAGGGCTCCAGGCCCGATTCCACGTCCTCGGGCCAGTCGAATCCCTGGGGCCGGGGGGCATTCAATGACTGTTCGATGGCTCGGGCCAGGGCCCGGGCGTCGCCTGGGTCGTCCACCACGCATTCGGGGGGCAGAAAGTGGCTGGAGCCGTTGTCCCGGGATGAGATGACCCGGGTGCCGCTGGCCAGGGCCTCCAACACGGCGTTGGAACAGGTGTCGTAGAACGATGGCAGGCAGAACAGGTCGCTGGCCTGGTACAGGGAGGGCATGTCGTCCACGCGGCCTAAAAAAGCCAGACGGTCCTGCACGGCCAGGGATTGGGCCAGGGCCTTGAAATGTCCGGGGTTGCGGTTGCCGGCCACATGCACCCGCACTTCGCGCGGCAGGAAGACCAAGGCTCGGATCAATGTGCCCAGGCCTTTCAGCGCGAAGTTGGTGCCCGCCAGTACGATCAATCTGTCCGCCTGGCCCAGGCCCATATTGCTGCGAATGCGGGTCCGTTCGTCCTCGCGGGCAGGGGAAAAACGGGACAGGTCAGGGCGGTTGTAGATGACCTTCATCTCCCGTTCGGCCAGCCAGGGATGGGCCGTCAGCAGCCAGTCCTGCACACGGTGCGAGACCGCGATGCACAGCTCCTGGTTCTCTAAGGCGCGGTGCTCCAGAAGCCGGATCAGGCTGTTGGCCGGGGCCAGCCGACGACGTAGCATCTTGAATTCGCGCTCGAATCCGGGGGCGTAGGCCCGTTTGGAGAGCCGCCAGAACTCGGACAAGGGACCGCCGCTCATGCGCAGGATATCCTGGCACACGGTCTTGCCCATGGACAGGGTCAGGGCGTACCCCCCGCGACGGCGGGCACGTTCGGCGGCATAGGCGAACCAGGCGATTTTGGCGGCACGACCCAGAGGTGGGCGGCCCACGGAAACGACGTTGACCCCCTTGGGCTCCACCGTCTCCTGGCGGGCGCAGATGAAGTCCACGGGGTAACCCGCCGCAGCCAGGGCAGTGGCCAGGCGAAAGGAGAAGCCTTCAGCCCCGCCGTAAGTGGAAAGCTTAGGCAACATCAGGGCGATGCGCTCGTTGCCGCTCATGAGGACCCTCCCTTGTACACGGCCAGGGTGTGTTCCAGAAAGGCGTCGCCGGACAAATCTTCCATTGTTTGGGCTTGCTGCGAGACCAGCCTCTGGCGGATGGCCTTCGGCATGGCCCAGGCGATGGCTTCGGCCATGGCCTGTACGTCGTCCGGAGCAAACACGGCCCGCCCGGAGATGAGGTCGGGCATCACACCCACGCTGGTGCCGATGAGCGGAACCCCGCAGGACATGATCTCCAAGGCCGCCCGGGCGATGGTCTCGGACCATTTGGAAGCGATGACTCCCAGGTCCATGGCCGAGATGACGTCAACCACATCCTCGCGGTTGCCGGTGATCAGTGCCGCCTTCTCCAGGCCTGCCTCGTTGATCCAGGTATGCATCTGCTCCTGGGGAATGGCGCTGCTGAAACCCGCCAGCATCAGCTTGAGGTCGGTCTTGCCCATGGCACGCAACCCGGCGATGGCCTGGATCAGTTCGCGCTGGCCCTTGACCTCGTCAAATCGGCCCAGCAGACCGACCACGAGGTCCTTCGGGCCAAAGCCGAACTCGGCGCGCACCCGGGCGCGGCCTGCATCCGAGAAGCTGAACCGTGCGCGGTCCACGCCACCCAGAATGCGATGCAGATTGGACTCCGGGATTCTGAAATGCTTATGAAAATGGTCGTACATCACCGAGTTGGTGGTCACCACGGCATCGGCCACCGAGGCGTGCAGCCAGCGGTTGACGGGATCATGTTTGGGCAGGCGCTGATCGCCTCGGGTGCGGATCAGGCGGAAGGAGCGGGTCTGCCGTTTGAGCAGGCCCCACAGCCAGAAGGATTCGCCCCGGTGGCAGTTCACCGCGTGCGGCTTGAACTCTGCCACCAGTCGCGACAATTCGTGGTACAGTTGCACCACGACCAGCGGGTTGCAGGAATTCAGCGGCAGGGTCCTCACCGGCAGCCCCCAGTCCCTGGCCTTGGCGTGGCTCTCGGTGCCCTCCAGGGTCAGGACCAGCGGTTCGTGCCCCGCATCGCGCAGCAGGCGCGCCAGATACAGGGCGTACCAGGAGGTGGCGTTGAACCAGCGGACATTGGCGACTTGGATGATGCGCATGTGCCCTTGTATTGATATAGCACGGGATTTGCAACGAATGTGTCGGTGATGACGGGATTACGTCACCGCCAGCTTGAAAAGAATGACACCTCGTCGTCCTGATGGCAAGATGGTGAGGATTGGAGAGGCAAGAAAGAGAGGCCCGCGGCGCTTGCCTGGACCTCTCGCGGATGCTCGGGGTGGATGGGGAACTAGCGCAGACAGGATTCTTTTTTGCTCACGGCCTCGGCCTTGATGCGGTCCAGCAACTCGGAGAGCGTGGCTTTGACGTTTTCGCGGAAGTCGCCGGCCACGATGATGAACAGCAGATCGTCGCCGGGCTTCAGGCAGCCGGACTTGGCTTCGGCCATGGCGCGCCAGATACCGGGGCGTTGTTCGAATTCCCGGCACAGGGCCGCGATCTTGTCATGGTCGGGCTTGACGTCCACAGCCGTTACTTGGGCTCCATCGGCCCTGGACGTGGCGCGGACAACGCCGTTATGGACAAGGATCATGCCTACGTTCTTGGTGAAATCGGGATGGGTCTTTAGCTCGGCAATGGCCTTGGTGATATCCATCTGCTAACTCCTTTCGGAAAATGGTAGGGAACATGTACAAGCTTTCGTCGTTGCTCAAGGATCTTCCGACCCTGCATGAAAGCAGGATGTCGTCTCCCGGCTTCGCCGTGTGGATGGTCTGGGCGGGTGAGCTGACCGAGGCCATTCCCTCCACCTTCCGGGATTACGGCGGCATGGAGATTCGAGCGGAAAACCAGCAGGCCCTGTGGTTTTTCTTTACCAAGGACGTTTTCCACGCCATGGCCCGGCTGCAGGTCTGGGCCAATCTGAACGATCTTCCGGTCTTCATCCAGATTCTGCCCACCAGCCTTTCAATAGGGTTCCAGTTGGAGTTGACCTTGTCAATCTCTTCCGAACTCTACAGCCAGCAGGCCATGATCCCCGGGGCGTTCGAGGTCTGGGTGCACCCCAAGATCATCGAAAATATGGGGAATATCCCAGGTATCACCCTGGAAAAGACCGAGAAGCACCCCTCGGGCATCGCCGCGACTGAATGGCACAAGCTGTTCGGAGACCCACGCATGGGATTTACCTCTTCCCTGGGCTGGTTCTTCATCTTGAAGCCGCTGGGCAATCCCCTGGATAAGGCCTTTGTGGAGGGTTGGCGCAATTTCTTCTTGGAGATCGAGCAGATATTAAAGCGTCTGAAGATCAAGTACATGATCTCGGCTGGTTTCCTGATCTGCGAACTGGGTTCGTACAAGAGCCTGGATCGCTGGTGTCGGGAGATTCTGACCATGATCCGCGCGACCAAGGAGGGCGACGAGGGCAACTACTGGCCGAGCGTGATGCTGGCCGTGGAGAAGGGGGGCTATCAGTTCAACGAGGAGTTACCCAACAAGGTGCCCATCGAGTGGGACCAGATGGCCCCGGACCTCCCGCATATGAGCTATCGCACCGCCTTTTTGCTGGGTGACCGCTACCGGATCAAGGACGTCAGCTACAGTTTCGAGCGCAGTCGGATGAGCGATTGGTGCTACGTGCACATGCTGGACATGGACTCCCTTGACGACGAGCAGGGCAGTCTGAACATCACCCTGCCCGTGGGGATTCTGGCGGGCAAGGAGCGACCGTGCTTTTATTGCGGGCTGCGCAATCATATTGAAAGCGAATGTCCCACGCGTAAGCTCCAGGATCTGGATGACAAGCTCTGGAAGGATCTTTCCATGATGGGGCTGGAGGACATCAACCTGGGCTTGAAGGCATTGGGCGAGGCGCTCAAGGCCGATCCGGTACCCTCCATGAGAGAGCTGCTGGGCAACGGCGATAAGGCGGGCACAATGCTGCGCGCGTTGTTCGAGATAAATGCCCCGGGGCAGCTCCGGACCATGCCCCTCATCTGGCGCTCCCTGGGCAAGGATCTGCCGGCTGGTCTGTACAAGTTGGCCCCCCTGGAAAAAGGGCCCTTGACCCAGGCCTTCGAGAAATTGATGGCAGGCGAGGTCCACGACGCCGAGCACGAAGCAAAGGAAGGGGCGCTGCGCAATCCCCGGGAATTCCACTTCCGGACGCTGCTCGGCTTCATTGTTCTGGAACGTGGGAATCTGGAGAGGGCGATCAGCTATTGGAAGGAGGCCGAGCCCCTGGGGACCTCACCCATCCATTTCGCCTATCACAAATACCTCCAGGCCCGGGCATTGGAGGTTCAGGGCCGTTTTGACGGGGCCATGCAGTTGTACAAGGAAGCCTATGTGTTGTGCCCGAAATGGGACGAGCCGCATTACCGCCAGGCCGTCTGTATGGTCAAGATGGGGTTTTCGGAACATGCCGTGGGGCTGATCGACCAGTTGGTGGACGACGACGCCAATCTGTTCAATCGCATCATTATCGACCCGGAGGCCGAGCGTGGCGTGGTGCAGATCCTGGCCAATCTCCACGGGCGCTGGGTTGCAGCCCAGCATGGGGCCAAGGAAGGGGAGGTAAAGCTGCGCAGCCTGATGGATGAGGTGGAGGAATGGTTCGGCCCGGACCATGAATTCAGCAAGAAGACCAAGCGCCAGATTGGTGGTATCCTGCAGCTCTGCGAGATCGAGAATTACGTGGTCTTCAACAAGTTGGTGGCCGGAAAACTCAGTGTCGCCCGTGCGCTCAAATCCAGCGTGGACAAGGAAGTCGCAATTTTGCAGAAACAGGCCGAACTGTTCCGCAGGCGCTTGAAGGGTATCCATGAGGAGATCTCGTGGTTTCCATTCCCCCGCGCCCTGCGGGAGTTCAACAAGGATTTCAATTTTTGTGTCACCAAGCTGAACTGGGTCAAACAGCAGCATTTCAAGGTGGCCAGGAATTTTCGCAAAAGTCATGAATACTTCAAGCAGGTGGATGAGAATCTGAAGCGTCTTTCATCCCGGTTGGTGACGCTGAGGATCGTGCGTGACGCGACGTTGTTTGCCCTGCTCATGGGCAAGAGTTTTATGTGGATGGAGATCGTGGGCCTGGGCTTGGCGCTGGTGGCCATGCCTGTTGCCGTTGTTGTGGGTGAGAACTATCACTACACATGGCTCACGGATTTCATTGAGAGCCAGCGCTGGGGTATTCAGAAGGGGCTGATTGTCGTTGTCAGTCTGATGGCTTTTACCATCGCCTTGTTCAAGACGGCACTGGTGTTCGAGAAACGCAAGGCAAAATTCTTTGACGAGCAGAAGAAACTGGCCAAGAAACACATTGAAAAGCAGAGCAAGGGCCGGAAGAAATAGCCGGAATGGTTTTGCCTCGGGTGTTTGCGGGGTGGAGGCGACGCAGGCGCGGGCAGAAATCTGCCCGTGTTTTTTTTGCAAAAAAAAGCGGGAGCCGTAGCTCCCGCTTGAGAAACAAGATCCGAGTGCGGTTTAGACGCAGCCGGTGGGCTTGGGCAGGCCAGCCATCTTGCAAGCGCCCTTGCCGGGGCCGGAGGGGAACAGCTCGTAGATGTGCTTCAGCTTGAAGCCGGTGACCTTGGAGAGGATGCGCACCATGGGAGCGATGCCGTTCTTCTTGTAGTAGTCCTGCAGGAAGTCGAGAACCTTCTGGTGCTCGTCGGACATTTCCTTGATGCCTTCGGACTCCTGTACGTACTCAACCCACTCGGGGCTCCAGTCTTCAAAACGCTGCAGGAAGCCGTCTTCATCAATCTCAAAGCTTTTGCCTTTAAATTCAACAGTAGCCATGTTCGTCCTCCTTTGAGGTGTTTGAACGCTTCATTTACGTTCCAAAAAAAAACTAACGAATGCCAGAGTTTAAACCTGAGCCGGAAAACCGGCAACCTATTGAACAAGCAGCTTCCGCTACTCAACTCCACGGTGTTTTCAAGAAACTGGTCGCTGAAAAGTTATGAGATTCTAATGGCGGCTATGCTTTTTTGTCAATGGATTCCGTAGCGAAATCGTCGAAAATGTCGCTTCTGGAAAGTGACTTCGATTCAGGGCCGTTAGCCTCCCAGCAATTCTTCGAGGTGTTCGCGGGCAAAAACCAGGTCTTCGTCCAGTTGCAGGGCGTTGGCCAGGCAATGCAGCGCCTCTTCGGTTTGTCCCAGGTGCTTGTAGCACAAACCCAGGTTCGCAAGGTCCATGGCCGAGCCAGAGTCCAGATCCAGAGCTGCCTTGAAATCATCGGCCGCGGTCTTGTACTGGCAGGCCTTGAAACGGACCACGCCGCGCAGGTTGAAGTATTCCTTGACCTCGTCCGAGTAAGCGATGGCTCGGTCCAGGTGTGGCAGTGCGGCTGCGAATTCGCTGGCCTGGGTCAGGGCGAAGGCCTGGTAGAACGCGGCTAAGCCCTTGTCTTCGGAACTGTCCTGCAGGGGTTCGGCCATGGCAAATAGTACCGCCGCCAGGGGCAGATTCCCGTCCTTCAGGGCGAGCATGGCCCGGTAGAAGGGCAAAAAGTACGCGCCCGGGTAGATCTGCTCCAGGACATCCAGTCCCTCATGGGCTTCAAGCAGCGGCAGGCCCTCGGCCAGGATGCGGCCTACGAACATGCCGAGGCTGGCGCGCTCGGTGCGTTCGCGGAACAGGAAGCCGGGTACGAAATTGTAGTTGGCGGGGATGCCCAGGTCCGGGTGGGTGGTGGCCACGCTGTACAGGGTGTAGCCCATGGCCGTGAGGGCCCGGGTCAGGCTTGTCAGTTCGTCCAGGATGTCGTCGTTTTCCAGGCTGGGCAGGCTGTCCAGATGGACGATGGGACCTAGGGTGAGCCACTTGAAATCGTCCACGGCCGTGTACTTGGGCAGGCCGGAGGCCTCGTAGTTGGCTCCGGTCTCGAAGTCTCCACCCAGTTGGGCGACCTCGGTCAGGGCGCGGATTGCGGCCTTGGCCGGAGAGGAGGCCGTGCCCGCGGTGTAGACGATCTCGCTTGTGGCGGGGAAGGTCGTCGGGTCGTAGGCGATGGCCGCTACGGTGGGCGCGGGAAAGCCCAGGGTCATGTCCTTGAGCCAGACCTTGAGGCCGTTGTCCGTAAAGCAGGCGATGAGCCGCTTGAGCACCGGATCGCTGATGGCCTCGGGGTCGATGGTGGGCATCTGGGGGGTGCTGCGGTCGGTCACGGCGCAGACATGGCGTTCGATGAGTTCTGCGGCACCCTGAAAGATGGACTCCTCGTAGGTGTTGCCGGCGCTTGATCCGTTGAATTCATTAAGCTTCTTGAACAAGTCCAAGGGCACGTACTCTTCGCGTCCAGCACTCACGTTGGTCACGGGGCAGAACTTCCAGGAGACGAGGTCCATGATGCGCGTTGCCTCGGCTGCGCAGAGGTCGTCTCCAGCGGCCTTGATGATCTGGCTCATGTCCATGACCCTTCCAGGCCAACGCTCTTGGGCCTCGGTCCAGGTGGCCGTGGTGAAGTCGCCGTAGTCCTCCCAGAAGGAAAAGTAGCTAAAGCGTTCGGTCAGTTCCATCAGTGCCGAGGCTTCGGCCTGGATGGGAGAGGCGCCTTTGCCCATCTGTTTGCGGGTGGGCATGACCCTGCGCGCGCCAGGACCGGTGATGGAGAGAAAAACAGGGATCTCCAGGCGACCGGTGTCGATGCGTCTGGTCTCGGCGAGGATATCGTTGCTGTAGTCTTGCAACAGCCTGCGCACACGGGCCACGGTCTGTTCGGGGGTGATGGCCTTGTCCTGGTCTGCGGTGTAGGTCTTGATGCAGCTTTTGAGTTCGATCATGCAATCATCCTGCGAGTTTGCGTGGTGTCAGGCGGATCACGTCGCACAGAAAGCGTTCGGTTCCGCCGTCATCGGACGCCTTGCAGCCGATGGTCTTGTTGGCTTGGTGGAAGTCCTGCTCAATGAGTTTGAAGAAGCGCATGGACTTGCGCTTGTGATCGCGGGAGAGGAGGATCTGGGCCCCGGCTTGGTGTTTGATGTGCGCATCCAGGAATTTGGCAAGGCCTCGGTGGAGTTTTTCGATGTACAGGACCTCGGCCCCGACGATGATGTCGAAGCGACGGCCCAGATTGTCTTGGCTGAAATCGGCGCGCTGAACCGTGACCAGGTCGTCCAGGCCGTTCTTCAGGACGTTGATGCGCGAGAAGAGCAGGGCGTCGGGGTTGATGTCCGTGATGACGGCCTTGAAGCCCGCGGCCCCGGCCGCCAGACCGCAGATGCCGACGCCGGCACCGATTTCCAGAACCGTGGCCTCGGGGTGTACCGGTAGGTTTCCGACCAGATGGGCCAGGACCATGGACGAGGGCCAGATTTTGGCCCAGAAAGGCAGTTCAACGCCGTCTTTGCCCGCGTGGGAGGCGATACGCTCCACATACTTGGCCATGTTCGTGATCTGCAGGATATCCAGGGTGTGCTTGCTGGCGGTCACGGGTTCGAAGGCGACCTCGAAGCGCCGGCCTGCATAGTCCAGCAACTCATCCAGCGGTGCGTCCAGAGAGATGGTCTCGTTGGTGCTCACGTGAGGTCCTCCCGGGTTGTTCTGCTCGGGGAATAAAAAAACGCCGACTCGGAAGTCGGCGTTTGATTGCTTTGGAGCGGGAAACGAGATTTGAACTCGCGACTTCAACCTTGGCAAGGTTGCACTCTACCACTGAGTTATTCCCGCTTGTGGAGGCGGCATCCGGATTTGAACCGGAGAATGGAGGTTTTGCAGACCTCTGCCTTACCACTTGGCTATGCCGCCCCATGCATCAAGAATTTGAGCGTATAGTCCAGAGATTTACTGCTGTCAATGATCTACTGGATGAATTTCAAATCCCCATCGATTCGGTGGGAACCTACATTTTCCGGGGGCGTTGGGCAAGCCCCAAAACGCTGTTCCGGGCAGTTTTTGAGGCTGAAAACGAAAAAGGCCGGTCAGGGACCGGCCTTGGAAAATCGTGGAGCGGGAAACGAGATTTGAACTCGCGACTTCAACCTTGGCAAGGTTGCACTCTACCACTGAGTTATTCCCGCTCGAGAGATGCTTCGTCGTTGAAGCGAGTGGACATCTATCCAACCTGGCCCTCTGCTGTCAACAGGAAAATGAAAAAATCATCTTTTCTGCCAGACCAGGGCATTGGCCCCCGTGAGGGATTTGAAAGGCCTGCCCTCCAGGATTCCCTTGCGCACACTGTCTGCGTCGACCACCCGGGCTCCGGCCAGGACGTCCAGGCCGTGGCTGAACAGGCTCTGGGCAAAGGGGGTGCTCGGGCCGAGCATCAGGACCAGGGCGTCCCTGCGGCACAGGGCGAGCAAGCCGGCGAGGGTGCCATTGAGCAGGGTGGTACCGGTGAGGGCCACCACGTCAGCTTCGGGGAGGATCTGCTTGGCCTGTGCAGCGGGCAGGTCACCCGCACGTGGTGACAGTTCCAGAATCGAGAGCCGGGCGAATTCCGGCCCCATGCGTACCACAAAGGGGAAGTGGCCTACGACGGCCACGTTCCGCCCTGTCCCGTGTTTCAGGATCAGGTCCTGGCCCTTGGCCTGGGTCAAATCGCAGGGTTGGGGCAGCAGGGCGTTGACCGCAGCCAGGCCGAGGGACCGGGCCTGGGGGACGAATTCTGGGGGTGCGACCAGCCAACCGGCAAGCTCCAGGCCCGAGGCCGGGAGATCGGCCATGACTGGAGAGACTCCAATGTCATGACCGTGTAGACCCTGGCGCGTGGCCAGGCCGGTGTGGCCGTCGCAGCTGACCGCAACCATGTGCGAACCGACTGCGATGGCCGTCAATGGGGCGTCGTGCCCGTGCAGATCGGCGAGAATCCCTTTCAGTATCTGGAGTTGGGTGCTATGGTTTGCTGGTTCTGGCATCAGGCCCCCCGGTGGTTCGTTTTTGGCTGTTGCGCGATGCGTGGTGTTTTCCGGGTCGGTCTGTGGGAACGCCCGAAAATACAGGGGATCATCGCTGGAACATGAAATTAGTATGCAGGGCTTTACTTTTCAAGGCGTTATGAATTAAAACGTCGCTCTCAACATCGGTTTTGATGGTCGGTCCACCGGCCGCTGAGCCTCTCGCACGGAGGGTTAAAGATATGGAAGCCAAGGATCTTGAATTTTTTCGCAAGTTTCTGAATGATGAACTGGACGATATCCTGCGCAAGGGCGAAGAAACCCTTGAAGATATGACCGAGACGCGCGAGGTCTATGCGGACCCGGCCGACCGGGCCACCGCAGAGTCCGACCGCTCGTTCACCTTGCGTCTGCGTGACCGGGAACGCAAGCTGATCAAGAAGATCCAGGCTGCCCAGCGTCGCATTGAGGACGGTTCCTTCGGTTTTTGCGAGGAATGCGGCGAGGACATCGGAGTGGAGCGTCTGAAGGCCCGTCCTGTGACGACCTTGTGCATTGATTGCAAGAGTCGCCAGGAAGAAGAGGAACAGGTCCGCGGCGACTAGCCTCGCCGGACCACTGTCATGGAAGCCAATTTCTTCCGCTGTCTGGCGCGTGAGTTGGCCTGCGATTTGTCGGGCTCCCGCGTCGAAAAGATCTACAATCCCGCCCCCGACGTCTGGACCTTGAAGGTCCGGGCACAAGGGGGCGCTTCGTTTTTGCTCCTGCGCTCCTGCCAGCGCCGGGGGCTTCTTTTTTTGACCTCGGAAAAACCGGCCAATCCGGCCAGCCCCTCCGCCCAATGCATGTGGCTGCGCAAGCGGCTCGTGAACCGCCGTCTGTTGGAGGCGCACATTGATTGGCCCTCGCGTCGCATGGCCTTTGCCCTGTCGCCGGGCGAGGGCGGTTGGTTGCTGCTGTCGACGACAGAGCCCCCTGCCCTGGTCGAGCTGTTGCCGGTCGGATTCGGCGACGAGCCCGAGTGGCCCGAGGTCGGGGTCTTGGCGGACGCTGAGGCCTGGCGCCGCTTTCCCCAATTGACCCCACCCCTGAGGCGGCTGCTGGGCGCCGTGGACGAGGGACGGTGGCAGGCCGTGCTGGACGCCGTGCGCCGAGCCGGCTGCTCACAGTTTTTTCTGTACAGTGGGAGCGGGGAGCCGCAGTTGTTGCCGTGGCGGTTGCCCCTGGTGCTGTGCGGTTCCCGCACCGAGAGCGTCTATGACCGCGCCCTTGAGGCTGCCGATGAGCTGGGCCGCAGTGAGCTCTTTCCCTATTTGCGCACGTTGGCCGAAACCGGAGAGCGTGATGCCCTCAAGGTCGAACAACGCAGGATGAAACGCTCGCTGGCGTCCGTGGACAGGGACCAGGAGCGCCTGCAGGGTCTGGTCGCCTTGTCACGCCATGGCGAGGCCCTGCGCGGGCTGCTCTATCGCCTGGACAGGAAAGAGAAACACAGTGCGCTGGAGGTGCCTGGGCCGGACGGCGAGATGGTTCACCTGGAGCTGGATGGGCGTCTGACCGTGACCGAGAACATGGAGCGTTTCTTCAAGTTGGCCGCCAAGGGGCGGCGCGGGCTCGAGTTTGTGAAGCAGCGGCGCGCAGAGCTGTCCAGACGGCTGGCCGAGCTGGAGCAGGGGCGGCTTCCTGAGGAGATTCTGGGGCGGCTGGAAGAGGGCGAACAGCGGCGCAAGGTGCGTCAGATCCCGCCTCTGGCGCGCAAGGGGCTGAGTTCGTTCCTGACCGAGGATGGCTTTGCGGTGTACCGGGGCAAGAGCGCCCAGGCCAACCACGATCTGCTGCGCAAGGTGGCCAGCCCGTTTGATCTGTGGTTCCATGCCCGGGGTGGTGCGGGTTCGCATGTGCTGCTGCGGCGGGACTACCCGGAGCAGGAGGTGCCTGAGCGCAGCCTGCTTCAGGCTGCTGCCCTGGCCGGGTTGAGGAGCTTTGCGGCCGGCAATGCCAGTGCGGAGGTGATCTGCGCCCTGGTCAAGCATGTGCATGCCGTCAAGGGTGCGGGGCCGGGAAAGGTCACCGTGGATCGCGAGTATGCGGCCCTGAGCGTGTCCCTGGACCCGGGCCTGGAGGAGCGGCTGTCCACTGACGCCTGACAACGCCTCACTGGCGATGGAATGTTCTTGGTGCTCAGTGTGGCGAGTGGCTGCCGATTGAAATAATACTGTCAGATGTTCAAAAGCGTTTGGCTGGCAGGCGCGAGGTATCCCCTCCGTGTGAACGGCTCAAAAAAGGGGTGGGTGCCAGGCACTCCCGGGAGCGACGCTTACTCATCCGTAGGCAAGGGTTTGAGCGCGCCGAAGCAACGCCGCAAACGCGCGTATTTCAGCCGTTTACAGCTTGTCGAAGAACATCAGTCCGCCAATGATCACGAATCCGGTGGCGGCAATCTTTTTGACCAGTTCGACAGGGATCTTGTCACAGACGAGGGAGGCGAACATCACGCCCAAAAAGCTCACTGTGATAAGTGCCAGCGACGACCCGATGAACACGGTCCAGGGCTTTTGGGTCTTGGCGGTCATCAGGATGCAGGCCAGTTGGGTCTTGTCGCCCAGTTCGGCCAGGAACATGGTTGCAAAGGTGGTCAGAAACAGCTTGAAATCCATAGTATCCTCTCTTGCATGGTGTGGCCGTCCCGGTTACACCGCGAGAGGGTGGATGGCAACTCCGGTGTTGGCTGGGAGCTCCTGTGCGGATTGGACGGATGCACGAAAGGTGACTATATAATGGTTCCCACCGAACGGTAAAGGCGGATGGAAACTGCATGGTGAAGACGAATTGTTTGGATCGTTCCCTGGAATTTGAGGACTACGAGCTGGCACGAGAGTTGTTCGGCCCGCAGGACGCCAATCTTGCGGCCGTTGCCAAGGGCACCAGAGTTCGAGTGGAATCACGCGGCAACAAGGTGTTTTTGCAGGGTGCCGATGAGGATGGCCTGAATCGGGCGGCCAATGCCCTGGTCCAGCTCTATGCCCATGTCAAGGCTGGCCATCCCGTGTTCCCGAGCGATGTGGACCACGCCATGGGCATTCTGGGCTCCGACCCTGGAGCGCAGCTGAAGGAAGTCTTTCGCGACGAGATTTTCGTCGTGTCCCCCAAAAAGCAGATCGGTCCCAAGACCCTGGGCCAGCGTGATTATCTGCAGGCCATTCGCGACAGCGATCTGACCTTCGGTATCGGCCCGGCGGGCACGGGGAAGACCTATCTGGCCGTGGCCATGGCCGTATCCAGCCTGCTGGCGCGCCGGGTCAAGCGCATCGTACTCACCCGCCCGGCCGTGGAGGCCGGGGAGCGTCTGGGTTTTTTGCCCGGCAGCCTGGAGGAGAAGGTCAATCCCTACCTGCGGCCGCTGTACGACGCCCTGCACGACATGCTGGATTTCGCCAAGGTCCAGGAGATGGTGGAGACCAACGTCATTGAGATCGCGCCTTTGGCCTTCATGCGTGGGCGTACCCTGAACGACGCCTTCATCATCCTGGATGAGGCGCAGAATACGACCCCTGAACAGATGAAGATGTTTTTGACGCGCCTGGGCTTTGGGTCCAAGGTCGTGGTCACGGGCGATGTCACTCAGATCGACCTCCCGGGCAAGTCGTCCTCGGGCCTTGTGCAAGCCGCCAGTTTTTTGAGCGTGGTCGAAGGCATCTCCTTTATCAAGTTCCACGAGGATGATGTGATCCGTCATCCCCTCGTTGGCAGGATTGTAAAAGCGTATGAGCGTTTCGAAAAATCAGAAAAGTAAAAAGAAGCCCGGCCAATCGCGTTTGACCGAGTCGGCGTCCGCTGTTGCGACGCATCCTACGGCGCTGGGTGTCGCCCTGTACCTGGTTTCGCTGCTGCTGCTTTCCGCCCTGGCCGGAGTTGAGTTCACCTCCGGGCCGCCGTTGTATCTGGCGGGCGACATCGCCGAACAGGATGTGACCGCCCAGCGTGACCTGTTGGTGGAGGACGTGGAATCCACCCGTGCCAAACGCCAGCAGGCCGCCGAGGCCCAGCCCCCGGTCTTTGATCTGGACATCAATGCCTTTGTCGAATTGGAGCAGAGTGTGCATGCCGCGTTCCAGGCCGTGAACGCAGCCACGGCCGAGACCCTGGAGGACGTGCGCTGGCAGGTGGCCGAAGACCTGAACGCCGAGATCAGCAAGTCCACCATCGCCATCTGGCGGCGCGAGGATTTCCAGAATCTCGTGCTGGCTCGGGTCATGCCCTGGCTATCAGCCTATCTCAAGGCCGGGGTGGTGGAGGATTCCACCGCTCTGGACGATCTGCGTTCCGGGTTCGTGATGCGCGATCTGGAACAGAAAGTCGAAACCCTGCGCACGGACCTGGCCACTGTGACCGACATCCGCAGCCTGCGTAGCGACCTTGCCCAGTACATGAAGGGCGAACTCGGCAAACCCCTGGTGATCCGCAAGGCCGCCTGGGCCTTGGTGGGGCCCCTGATTCAGCCCAGCCTGTCCTTGTCGCCGTCTGAGACATCGTCCCGCGTGATGAGCGTCATGACGGCCGTGGGTCCGGTGTACATCCCGGTGCGCAAGGGGCAGATCGTGGTTCGCCAGGGCGAGGCCGTGACTCCGCCGCAGCAGCACAAGCTCCAGGCCATGTTCGACGCCTCCCCGCAGGCCTACACCGTGCAGCGCGCGGTGGGTATCTTCATGATCAGCATCCTGTTGGGACTTGGGCTGACGCTCAGCCAGCGCGCTGGGCTGTGTCCGGAACTGGCTCCCCGGGATTACGTGCTGCTGGCCATGGTCCTCTTGCTGTTCGGAGGGTTGTCCAAGTTTCTGTCCCTCATCGCTCACCCCATCGGCGGAAGATTGGCCGGGGACATCGTGGCCTACAGTCTGCCGATTCCTGCGGCCGCAGGCGTGCTGGCCCTGTTCTTTCCCTATGCCGTGAGCATCTTCGCCCTGATCCTGGTGGCCTTTTTGTGCACTCAGATGCCCGGGGGCGATCTGGCCCTGTTTTTGTTCTATTTCGTGGGTGGATTGCTGCAGGTCTTCATGGTCAAGCGCGCCGAAACCCGCACGGAGTTGCTGGCCAGCGTGCTGCCTTTGTTGGCCGGGCTATCGCTGGCCTGGGTGGCCGTGAATTTCATGAATTATCAGGGGCTGCATCATGCCCTGGCGGGTGGGGCCTATGTCCTGGCGGGCGGCGTCGTGTCCCTGATCCTGGTGCTGTCCCTGGCGCCTATCGTGGAACTGCTGCTGGGGTACACCTCGCGCTTCAGGCTGATGGAACTGATGAGCCTGGAGCAGCCCCTGATGCAGGAGTTGATGGTCACAGCGCCTGGCACCTATCACCACTCCATCATCCTCTCGCACATGGTCGAGGCAGGGGCCCGCGCCATTGGGGCCAATTCCCTGCTGGCCAAGGTGGCGGCCCTGTATCACGACGTGGGCAAGCTCTCCAAGCCGCAGTATTTCATCGAGAATCAGATGGGCGGCGAGAACAAGCACGACAAGCTTGCGCCGTCCATGAGTGCGCTCATCCTGACCAGCCACGTGAAGAAGGGTGCTGAGATGGCCCGCGACCACAAACTGGGGCAGGAGATCGAGGATCTCATCCAACAGCACCACGGCACCATGCTCATTTCCTATTTCTACCACCGGGCCGTGGAACAGGCCCAGACCAGGGGCGAGGAGCCGCCGCGCGAAGGTGAATTCCGTTACTCCGGGCCCCGACCCCAAACCAAGGAGGCCGGTTTGCTGCTCCTGGCCGACGCCATCGAGGCCTCCAGCCGGACCCTGGTGGAGCCCACGCCGAGCCGCATCAAGGGCCACATTGAGGGCATCATCAAGAAGATCTTCATGGATGGCCAGTTGGACGAGTCCGCACTGACACTGAAGGATATGCATGAGTTGTCCGGCGTCTTTCTGCGCATCCTGACGGGCACCTTCCATCAGCGCATCGAGTATCCGGGTGGCGACAAGGACAAGGGGTCGGATTCCGCTGACAAAAGCGTGGCCAAGGTCGTCGACAAGTCTGCGGACAAGACCAGCGATAAATCCGGGGGCAGGTCTGTCGTGAAGCCCGGAGAATCCTCTGCCGCCCCAGTCGGCGAAGTGCCCACGGACAAAACCCCCTCCGGGACTGGTCTCGGAGAACAGAAACAACGGGATTCCGCCAGGGCCGAAGGCTCCGAGCATGCCGGGAAGGATTCCGGTGCGAGCAGGGAGAGGGGCTCGCGCAGCGGGAACAAGCCCGAACAGGATCCCACGGGACAGACCTCGCATCACGATACCCGCGACGGGGCCACTATTCTCAAGTTTTCCAAGACGCGGGGCAATCGATGAGCGTGGTCTCCATGGTCGTCCGGCCGGGACTGAACCCCTCCATGGTCGTGGGCCGCTGTGAAGCTCGTGACCTGGCCCAGCGGGTCCTTGCGGCCTTGGGTATGGACAGTGCCGAGCTTGAGCTGACCCTGACCGATGACCGGGAAATGGCGCGTCTGCACCAGTCCACCCTGGGCCGCACGGGGCCCACCAACGGTCTGGCCTTCAACGACGAGGACCCTGAGCGCCCGGACTATCTGGGCGAGGTGGTCATCTCCGTGGACACCCTGGCCCGGGAGTGCGAGCTCTACGGGCAGCCCCCGCTGGAACACATGGCCCGGCTCATGGCGCACTCTTTTCTGCATCTGGCGGGCATGGACCACAGCCCGGAGATGGACGACTTCACCGAAGCCGCCGTGGATGCCGTGGCAGGCTGCGTCTGATTCCCTGCTGACCGTTGCCTTTGAACCGTGGGTTGGACGGCTCCGGGGTCTTGTTGTTTTCCGCCTGACTCGAAATGAGGGTGAGCCCTCTGAGGCCGTGCTCTGCGGCCTGTTTTCCTCCCATCTATTATCTTTACAACCCTCGTCCTTCAGGGTTACCTTTTCGTTTTTCCCCCCGCCGGAAGGGGATGAATAGAACGCAAACAAGGGGACCCTTCCCATGCCCAGACATTTTTTGAGTATCCTGGATCTGGACAAAGACACCGCTCACGCCCTGGTCAGACGCGCCAGGGAGATGAAAGAGTGTGATTTCCATAGTGATCTGCTGGCCGGAAAGACCGTGGCCCTGATTTTCGAGAAGGCCTCCACGCGAACCCGCGTGTCCTTCGAGGTGGGCATCAACCATTTGGGCGGCAATTCGCTGCTGATGACCCCCGCAGAATCGCAGTTGGGCCGCAACGAACCGCTGTGCGATACCTCGCGGGTCCTGTCGCGCTACTGTGCGGGCCTGGTTGTACGGACCTTCGGTCAGGAAATCGTGGATGAACTGGCCAAGTATGCCTCGGTCCCGGTGATCAACGCCCTGACCGACAGCTATCACCCCTGTCAGGTGATGAGCGACATGCTGACCATGTACGAGCGTACCCCCGATCTGGCGAGCCTCAAGGTCGCCTGGGTGGGTGACGGCAACAATATGGCCCATTCGTTCATCAACGCAGCCATCCTGTTCGGATTCGAACTGGTTCTGGCCTGCCCCGAGGGCTATGATCCCGACTCCGCTATTCTGGCCCATGCCAAGGCCGAGGGCGCGCGCGTGACCCTGGTCCGCACGCCCGAAGAGGCCTGCAAGGGTGCCCACTACGTCAATACCGACGTCTGGGCTTCCATGGGGCAGGAAGTGGAGCAGAAGCAGCGCGAGGCCGCCTTTGCCGGCTTCATGATCGATGACCGTCTGCTGGCCGTGGCCGATCCCGACGTGAAGGTCATGCACTGCCTGCCCGCCCACCGCGGCGAGGAGATTTCGGCAGAGGTCTTCGAGAGCGAGCGCTCCATCGTCTTCGACCAGGCGGAGAACCGTCTGCACATGCAGAAGGCGATCATGGAATGGGTTTTCACGAAGTAGGGCCGTTGAAAAATGCGCGATAGCGTTGTTGCTGCTGAACATTCAATCCCTTGTGTATATTGATACACGTCGGGCTTGAATGTCCCTTGCGCCTGGCTCTCGTACCTTTTTGAACCGCCCACAATCTCGTGGTTCAGACAAGAATCGGCAAGAAGAAATTTGAATCCCCGGGAGAGTCCGGGAGATCATTAATAACAGAGGGACTCATGAGCGCTATCAAGAAAGTCGTGCTGGCCTATTCCGGGGGTCTGGACACCTCCGTGATCCTGGCCTGGATCAAGAATACCTACAATTGCGATGTTGTGACCCTGACCGCCGACCTGGGGCAGGGCGAGGAACTGGACGGCATCGAGGCCAAGGCCATGCGCACCGGCGCGGTTAAGGCCTACGTCGAGGACCTGCAGGAAGAGTTCGCCCGGGATTTCATCTTTCCCATGATGCGCGCCAGCGCCATCTATGAGGGCCGCTACCTGCTGGGCACCTCCATCGCCCGGCCGCTGATCGCCAAGCGCCTGGTGGATATCGCCCACGCCGAGGGCTGTCAGGCCATCGCCCATGGGGCAACGGGCAAGGGCAACGACCAGGTCCGGTTCGAGCTGGCCGCCGCGGCGCTGGACCCCAGTCTGAAGACCATCGCTCCCTGGCGCGAATGGGATCTGACCTCGCGCACCGACTGCCTGGAATACGCGGCGGCCAACGGCATCGACGCCCCGGTCTCCCATTCCAAACCCTACAGCTGTGACCGTAACCTGCTGCATTGCAGCTTCGAGGGCGGTGAGCTGGAAGACCCCTGGAACGAGCCCGGCGAATTTTCTTACGCCATGTGCGTGCCTGTGGAACAGGCCCAGGACGAGGCCGAGATCATCACCCTTGATTTCGAGCAGGGCGATCCCGTTGCCGTGAATAACGAGCGCATGAGCCCCGCGGCCATCATGGTCAAGCTGAACGAGCTTGGCGGACGTCACGGCATTGGGCGCGTGGACATGGTGGAGAACCGTTTCGTGGGCATGAAGTCCCGAGGCGTGTACGAGACCCCGGGCGGCACCGTGCTGTTCACGGCCCGGCGCGATCTGGAAGGCATCACCATGGACCGCGAGGTCATGCACCTGCGCGACAGCCTGATCATGCGTTATTCTGAGATGGTCTACAATGGCTTCTGGTTCGCGCCCGAGCGCGTGGCCTTGCAAGCCCTGGTGGACAACACCCAGCAGCGCGTCACCGGCACCGTGCGCCTGAAGCTCTACAAGGGCCAGGTCATGCCGCTGGGCCGCAAGTCCCCATATTCCTTGTATCGCGAGGATCTGGCCACGTTCGAGACGGACCAGGTCTACAACCAGGCCGACGCCGCCGGGTTCATCACCCTGCAGGGTCTCAGGCTGCGCGGCTACGGCACCAAGGGAGACTAGATGGCCGACAAGAAGATGTGGGGCGGGCGCTTTGCAGAGGGCACCGCTTCCTCGGTGGAGGAATACACCGAGTCCCAAAGCTTTGACCGGGTCCTGTTCGAAGAGGACATCCAGGGGTCCATGGCCCACGCCCGCATGCTGGCGCGCCAGGGAGTGCTGACCAGCGACGAGGCCGAGGCCATCGTCGTGGGTCTTGGCCGGGTGCGCGACGAGATCGAGTCGGGCGAGTTCGTCTGGCGGCGCGAGTTGGAAGACGTGCACATGAACATCGAGTCGCGTCTGACCGAGATCATCGGCCCCCTGGGGGGCAAGCTGCACACCGGGCGTTCGCGCAACGACCAGGTCGGCCTGGACTTCAGGCTGCACGTGGCGCGCCGTCTGGACGAGTGGCGTGACCTGTTGGCCGCGCTGGTCTCCGTGCTGGTGGACAAGGCCCACGAAAACCGTGCGGTCCTGTTGCCCGGTTGCACTCATTTCCAGCCCGCCCAGCCCGTGTCCCTGGCGCATCATCTGCTGGCCTACGCCCAGATGTTCAAGCGTGACCATCAGCGCGCGGGCGACTGCGCAGGGCGGACCCGCATCTCCCCTCTGGGAGCGGCGGCCCTGGCGGGCACCACCTATCCCCTGGACCCGGCCTCTGTGGCCGAGGAACTGGGCATGGACGGGGCCTTTGCCAATTCTCTGGATGCCGTTTCCGACCGCGATTTCGCCATCGAGGCCGTGTTTGACGCCACGCTGATCATGGCCCATCTCTCGCGCCTGTGCGAGGAGATCATCATCTGGGCCAACCCCGCCTTTGGCTTTGTGGCTCTGCCTGATGCCTTCACCACCGGGTCGTCCATCATGCCCCAGAAGAAGAATCCCGACGTGGCCGAGCTGATGCGCGGCAAGACCGGCCGGGTCTATGGTTCCCTGACCACTCTGCTGACCTTGGTCAAGGGCCTGCCCCTGGCCTACAATCGCGACATGCAGGAGGACAAGGAACCGTTCTTCGACGCCGACCGCACGGTGCGGGCCTCGCTGTCCATCATGGCCGACATGCTGCAGGAGACAGGGTTCAACGCGGACGCCATGCGTGCGGCCCTGTCCAAGGGTTTCCTGAACGCCACCGAGCTGGCGGATTATCTGGTGGGCAAGGGTTTGCCGTTCCGCGAGGCGCACCACGTCTCCGGGGCTGCCGTGGGCTATGCCGAGCGCGCGGGCAAGGGCCTGGAAGACCTGTCCCTGGATGAGCTTCGCTCATTCTCGGCATTGATAGATCAGGATGTCATGGAGACGCTGAAGTACGAGACCGCCGTGGCGCGCCGTGAGGCCCCCGGCGGCACCGGCCCGAATTCGGTGGACCGGCAGATCAGTGACCTGACCACCTGGCTGGACTCCTTGGAGTAAGACCGGCCTTGGGCTACCGTCTGCATCGTTGCTGCAAACGGCACAGACTCTTGAGTATGTTTGAATACACGGCGAGCCTGCGCCGTTTTTGCGCCTCGCATCCGGCAGCCCTATGCCGGTCTATGAGGCAAGAGTTTATAATAAATAAACAAAGCGCGCTCCGGAAAACCGGGGCGCGCTTTTGTCTCTGGACGCATCAAGGCTGCGTTCCAGGCAGATCAAAAACAGTCATCTGTTTTGTTACTGCAAAAAGTTCAAACTCTTTCGTATGTCTGGATACGCGGCGAGCTTGAACTTTTTTGGTGCCTTACATCTGGCTATCTTTGATCAGCCTGGAATAAGGGCTTTTGTATCGGAAGGCGTCGTCGAATTAGCGCGGGCGGTAGGTGATGCGGCCGCGGGTCAGGTCGTAGGGGGAAAGCTCCACCGTGACCTTGTCGCCGGGCAGCACACGGATGCGGAACTTGCGCATCTTCCCTGAAATGTGTGCCAGCACTTCGTGATCGTTCTCGAGTTTGACTCGGAACGTAGCGTTGGGCAGCGCTTCTTCGACGGTGCCCTGAACTTCAATTGCTTCTTCCTTGGCCATGAATCCTCCATCAATGACGGTCAGACCCGCTGTTTTTTCCATGCAACGCACGGTTGCGGGTGTGCATGGATATAATCAGGATGGCGGTGGAGTCAAGTCGGATAGCTGATTAGGCCATGCAAGGCAGACCCGGAGATCCCGATTTTTGAAATGAGAGCCGGGCTGTTCGTCCCTTTGCTGTCACCCCTTGACGCGGTTTTTTAGCCTGAGTATGCGGATGCAACAACAATTCCACAACAGGATATGGATGTTTTTCATATTATTGGATCTTGCGCGCCAGGGTGCCGGCGAGGGCATGAGCCGCTAGACGGCATGCGCGCAAGGTTTGCGTTGAGCAAATCATGGGCCGAATCATGTTCCATGGTCGCCCGCCAGTAGCAATGGTGACGCCTCTTCCAGAGGGCGAGTCTAGCGTTGCGCCTCTTGAGTACACCCGCTTTACCCGATTGCCCATTGTTTGCCGGAACGCCTGCCTCGATGCCCTTCGAGCGTAGCCCGTGTCCCGTGGGAGTCCTTCCCTCGCAGCAGGGCAAGGGCATCGGTTCGGCCCTGATCCGCGAGGCCCTCGCGCAGTTGAGGTCCAGCGGGGCAGCAGGGGTGGTGCTGGTTGGTGACCCGGGATTCTACAAGCGTTTCGGATTCAAGAATCTGGACGCCCTGAGCTGGGGGCATGTCCCGGCTGAGTACGTCCTGGCTTTGCCATTCAAGGGCGAGGCTCCAGCAGGAGAAATCAATCCTCATAGGGCCTTCAGCCAAGACCAGCCAAGTGGTGAACCGTTGGAGGAGTGCTAGCCTAAAGCCTGTAAGCAACGCGTAGGCTATTCGTTACGCGTGATTTTCATGGGTTGAATAATGAGTACGGGGAGGAAGCTTTGGCTTCCTCCCCGTTTGTAGTTTTCGTGGGCGTCGCACTGGTTCTGGTCTGTGTCTCTATCTCAGTCCGAGCAGGGCGATCCTAGAAGGCTTCCCTGTAGATGGTTTCGGCACGATCCGCGTTGATGGGCAGCAGCGGTCCGAAGGGCTCACGGCCTTCCATGACCTTTTCCGCAAGATGGCTGAGCTTGTCTTCGGCAATGCCTGTCGCGCGCAGATTGGCGGGCATGTTGATGCGCTTGTACCAGTCTTCCAGGCGTACGATGCCTTGCTCGGCGGCGGCCAGGTCGTCTGCTTCGGTCACGTCCATGACGTTACGCGCAAAGGCGGCCAGAGGGGCGATATTCTGCGGGGCCTCACGCATCACCAGGTGCATCCAGGCAGGGGTCAGCAGTGCCAGGGACACGCCGTGGGTCATGTCGTTCAGGCTGGACAGCTCGTGGCCCAGGAAGTGGATGGGGAAGCCGAGCATGGGCTTGCCCAGCATCAACTGAAGTCCTGCCAGTGCCATGGAGCTGGCCCAGAGCAGGTTGGCGCGCACTTCCAGGTTGTCGGGCTCGGCCAGGGCCCTTTCCGCGTTGTCCAGGACCACGCGCATCAGGCCCTCGTTCATGCGGTCCTGGACCTGGGTCCCGGGGGCGGGGTTGAAGTACTGCTCCATCAGGTGACACAGGATGTCCGCTGCGCCGGCCGCAGTCTGGTTGGGAGGCAGGGTGGCGGTGTAGGCCGGGTCCAGGATGGAAAAGCGAGGGAAGATGCCAGGATGGAACAGTACGAGCTTCTTGTGGTCTTCGCCGGCAGTGATCACCGCTCCGTTGTTCAGTTCCGAGCCCGTTGCCGCGAGCGTCAGCACCGTGCCCAGGGGCACGACGGATTGGGCCGTGGCCTTTCCCGTGAGCAGGTCCATGACATCGCCGCTCGTGTAGGGCGCGCCTGCGGCGATGGCTTTGCAGCAGTCGATGACCGAACCGCCGCCCACGGCCAGGATGAAGTCCAGGGCATTGTCGCGGATCAGGGCGATGCCCTGGCGCACACTCTCCACGCGGGGGTTGGGCTGGATGCCGGAAAGTTCCACAAAGGGCAGCTTCGCGTTGTTCAACTCGCGCACCACGTCATCGTAGGCGCCGTATTTTTTGATGGAGCCGCCACCAAAGGCCAGCAGTACACGGGTGGCACCGTGGGCCTTCAAGGCCCCGGCCAAGGACTTGATCTGACCCACGCCGAAATGGACCTGGGTGGGGATATGGAAGGTGAAGTTGTTCATCGTGTCTCCTCCGATTAGGGGTTCAGGCCCTATTGTATAGGTGGTCGGTGTCATTTGGGCAAGAAGGCAGCCAAAGGTGCCCTAGGCACCAGATGGGAACTACAACTGCGTGCTGCCGGCCTCACACGGTGGGTCAGTCTGAATCGGACAGGAACCTACCGAGGGTGGTCAGTGCCACACAGCTGATGGACGAGAATGGACACATATTTGCAAGGCGAAATTCATTGGACTTTACAAGGTAATAACTGCAGCCAGGCGCGTTGTAGGGATGTCTCTGGATTCGCCATGAGCAAGGGGTGTGGCTTGTAATGATGTGCGCAGTTATCAATGACGTCAATATGACTAGTTGTTATGTTGTTGACGTTGATCATTGATGTATGGTGGGGAAGTTGTTGTGAATGAATTTCGTGTTGGAATTGTTGTTCCAGTATTTAACGCCTGGGATTTTACAGAGAAATGCCTGTATTCAATCGCTGAAACTTGCTCTGATGAGTCCGTGGGTGTCGTTGTTGTGGATAATGGCTCCAGCGATCATACGCAGAAAGCTTGTCCAGCTGTAGGTGGATCTATTTTTGGAGACAGGTTTCACTATGAACATTTCGATGTGAACATCAACTTTGGCCCGGCATGCAATGCAGGAGCGGAGTTGATCTCAGCCGATTATGTTTTTTTTCTCAATAATGACACGACTCTTGAACAGGGCTGGCTGGACCCCCTGCTTCATGCCTTTGACGTGCAACACGATCTTGGCGGGGTGGGGCCACTGCTCTTGTATCCTGAGACGAGACGTGTGCAGCATCTGGGTGTGACGTTCAGTCCTATTCAGCAGGTCGAGCACCTCTTTCAGTATTTCCCTGAAAATCATCCCGTCATCTCGCAACCGCGCCAGCTTCAGGCGATGAATGCGGCCGCCATGATGCTCCCGAGGTCGCTTTTCCTTGATGTCGGGGGGTTTGACGTCGGATATGTTAATGGGTTTGAGGACCTTGAGCTGTCTCTGGCGATTCGGCGCCAAGGGAAGAGCCTGTCGTGCATCACGGATTCGCGGGTCCTGCATTATGAATCCCAGTCGGAGGGGCGGTTCGACGCTGACGATGCGAACAGCGAGCGCTTTGCCGAGCGCTGCGGGGACGAGATCGTTTCGGATATGCACAAGCACCTGCAGCTCGCGGGCTACAAGCTTGATGTCACCCCCTGGTTCGATGCCCACGCCGTGTTGCCTGAGGCTCGTGCCAATGAACTTGCGCTCATTGCGGGGGAGGGGCTGGATCTTCAGGGGATTTGGGAACTGCTCCAGTTGGAACCCTTGTGGAACCATGGGTATAATCTGTTGGCCGGGGCCTTTGAGGCCGCTGGGAACTGGCCCGAGGCGACTGAAATTCGTCTGTTGCAGCATAATCTCTGTCCATCCATGGAGTCGCTGCGGGCCTTGGCTCTGTGCGCGGGCAAGTCTGGGCAGCCGCAGATCGCCACCCAGTGTTTCGATTTTCTGAGGCAATATCGGAAATTGCTGACTGACCCCGAGGTCAGGGCCAGGAGATTCATGGAGATCAACAAGTATCTCGGCAAGCAGCCTGGGGAGGTGACGGCGGTCTACAGGGCCGCCTTGGCGGGGAATGGGATTGCCGAGGGCGCGCCTCCGTCTTGTCCGGCTTCTGCCTGACCCGCCTGGTTGTTCACGTTTCGAGACCCGCCGAACGGCAAAGAAAAGGCCGACTCCCGGATTCCGGGGGCGGCCTTGATCGTTTGAGGGTGGCGGAAGCGTATAGGGGTCGAACCTACCAACGGGGATTAACCCGCCCACTGGTTTTGAAGACCAGGCGCCACACCGGTGACGAAACGCTTCCCTTCCATGTTACGAGAAGGGGAAGTATCAACAATAGCACCTGACTGCAACCGTCACAACCCTGCTCACGTTTCGGCACCGCGGGGGCCCTCATTCGTGGACAGGCCGCGGGGCCTATGATATTTTGAGATGATAATCAAACCCGGTGTGAAAAGTTGTAAAAATCGCCGCTCTTGTCATTGCCTGCGGGACCACCGGGCCTTATACTCCCGACATGCTGCGAAAAACTGCCGTAATCACGGACCTTATAGAGGAGTCTTACCTTGAATAATTTTGCAAGGAACCTGTTCCTTTGGGCGGCCATCTCCTTGGTCATGGTCGTCCTGTTCAACCTGTTCAATCAGCCCCCGCAGCCCCAGATGCGCATGAGCTACACCGAGTTTCTGCAAAGCGTGGAGAAGGGCGGGGTGGAAGAAGTCACCATCCAGGGGCAGAACATCTTCGGTCAGACCCGCGATGGACAACGTTTTTCCAGCTATGCCCCCAATGACCCGGGCCTGGTGAACAAGCTTGTGGATCGCGGCGTGCAGGTCACGGCCGAGCCCAACGAGGATTCGCCCTGGTACATGACCCTTCTCTTGTCCTGGTTCCCCATGCTGCTGCTCATCGGCGTCTGGATCTTTTTTATGCGCCAGATGCAGTCTGGCGGGGGCAAGGCCATGAGCTTCGGCCGCTCCAGGGCCAAGATGATCACCCAGGACCAGACCAAGATTACCTTTGAGGACGTGGCGGGCGTGGACGAGGCCAAGGAGGAGCTCTCCGAGATCGTTGATTTCCTCTCCGACCCTCGCCGCTTCACCCGCCTGGGCGGACGCATCCCCAAGGGTGTGCTGCTGGTGGGCCCTCCGGGCACGGGAAAGACCCTGCTGGCGCGCGCCGTTGCCGGCGAGGCCGGGGTGCCATTCTTTTCCATTTCCGGTTCCGACTTTGTGGAGATGTTCGTGGGCGTGGGCGCGTCCCGTGTGCGTGATTTGTTCATCCAGGGCAAGAAGAACGCCCCCTGCCTGATCTTCATCGACGAGATCGACGCCGTGGGCCGCCAGCGTGGTGCGGGCCTGGGCGGCGGACATGATGAACGCGAGCAGACCTTGAATCAGCTGCTGGTGGAGATGGATGGCTTCGAGTCCAACGAGGGTGTTATCCTCATCGCGGCCACCAACCGTCCGGACGTGCTGGACCCGGCGCTGATGCGCCCTGGCCGATTCGACCGTCAGGTGGTGGTGCCCACCCCGGACCTGCGCGGCAGAAAGCGCATCCTGGATGTGCATACCCGACGCACCCCGCTCAGTCCCAATGTGGATACCCAGGTCATCGCCCGCGGGACCCCTGGCTTCTCGGGCGCCGATCTGGAGAACCTCGTGAACGAGGCCGCGCTCCAGGCCGCCAAGCTGGGCCAGGACAAGGTAGAGATGGTGGATTTCGAGACCGCCAAGGACAAGGTCCTGATGGGTAAGGAACGCCGCAGCCTGATCATGACCGATGACCAGAAGCGCACCACCGCCTTCCATGAGGCAGGCCACGCCATTGTCGCCAACATGACGCCAGGCACCGACCCCGTGCACAAGGTGACCATCATCCCCCGTGGCAGGGCGCTGGGTCTGATGATGCAGCTGCCCGAGGATGATCGTTTCAATTATTCCCGAGATTACTGCGAGGCGCGGATTGCCGTGGCCCTGGCCGGACGAGTGGCTGAGAAACTCGTCTTCGACCAGCGTACCAATGGTGCCTCCAACGATATCGAAAAGGCGACGGAACTGGCCCGCGCCATGGTCACCCAGTGGGGCATGAGCGAGGTCCTGGGTCCGTTGTCCATGGCCGAGAAGGACGAAAACGTCTTCCTGGGTCGCGAGATGGGCCGGGCCAAGGTCCACAGCGAAGAGACCGCACATATGGTCGACTCCGAAGTCCGGCGTTTCGTGCTTGAGGGTGAGAAGCGCGCCACCGTGATTCTGGGAGAGAATCTGGACAAGCTGCACCGTGTGGCCGAGGCTCTGCTGGAGCGCGAGACCATCACCGGCGACGAACTTGGCCTGCTCCTGGAGGGCAAGGATCTGCCGCCTGCCAACGGTGTAGGGGGCGGCGTGTCCGCATCCCCCGTCCCTGGTCAGCCTCCCTTGGCACCGACGGATGCGCCCGATGGCAAGGGCCTGTTCAAGAAGGTCATGGACGGTGACCTGGACGTGGTCGAGGCCCAGGAGGGCGATGAGCACGGGGCCGATGGCCTGGACTTCAAGCTGGAGCCCGAGGACGAACCAGTGAAAAAGGACAATTAGGACCGGGATCGAATCATGCAAGATCGCGTTCTATGGAATCTCACAGGAGGCAGGGTCCTTGGCCCTGCCCCCTTTTTCGTTGTCGGCATCGTCAACGTCACGCCGGATTCCTTTTTTGATGGCGGGCACCACGATCTCGCCCTTGACGCTGTGGCCCACGGCTTGCGGTTGATCCGCGAGGGGGCCATGGTTCTGGACGTGGGCGGCGAGTCCACTAGGCCCTATGCCAAGGCTGTCAGCGCCGAACAGGAGTTGGCGAGGGTGCTGCCCGTTATCCAGGGGCTTTGCTCCGGCATTCGCGCCGAGGGTGACGAGGTCGCCGTGTCCGTGGATACCTACAAGGCCGAAGTGGCCGCTGCGGCCCTTCAGGCCGGGGCGAGCATCGTCAACGACATCTCCGCCTGCCAGTTCGACCCGGCCATGATCGACGTGTTGGCGCAGTACAAGCCCGGTTATGTGCTGATGCATTCCCCGGGAAGGCCCGGCAGGATGCAGGACGCTCCGCGCTACGCCAACGTGGTCGACGAGATCATCGCCTTTTTCGAGAAGCATATCCGTCTGCTGACCGCTGCGGGGTTGCCCGAGGACAACATCGTCATCGACCCGGGCATCGGTTTCGGCAAGACCCTGGAACACAACCTGCAAATCCTGTCCAGCATCGAGGCTTTCGGTACGCTGGGGCTGCCGCTGTTCGTGGGCTTGTCCAACAAGTCCATGTTCGGGAAGCTCCTGGGGCTGGAGGTGGATGATCGCAAGAATGCCACCCAGGCCGCCATCGCCGTTCTGGCCTCGCGCGGGGTGCGGGTGCACCGGGTGCACGATGTGGCCCTGACCATGCAGACCCTGACCGTGGCCGAGGCCATGCGCCCCGGACGTCGTGTTCTGGAAGCCAAGGGGGAGCTGTAGGCCATGCTCGACTTCGGCTGGTTCCAGATCTCCTGGCGGGAAGTGGTGGACATCGCCTTGGTGGCGTTCATCTTTTATCGCCTGATTCTGCTCATCCGCGGGACCCGCGCGGTGAGCGTGTTCTGGGGACTGGTGCTGGTGGTCGTGGTCTATTATCTCTCCGGCCAATTCGGATTGCTGACCCTGAACTGGCTGCTGGCCAACTTCCTGGGGTCCATCTTCCTGGTGGTGATCATCCTCTTCCAGGGCGATATCAGAAACGCCCTGTCCCAAGTGGGGGCGGGCCGACTCTGGCGACGGCCTGAACTCCAGGACGACGTCTTCACCCAGGTGGTGGCGGCGGTGTTGGGCATGGCTTCCAAGCGGGTGGGTGCCCTGGTGGTCATCGAGAAGAATGTTCCCCTAGGCGACCTCATGGAGCGCGGGGTCGTGCTGGACGCCAAGGTTTCCACTGATTTGCTGCGGACCATCTTTGAAACCGCCACTCCCCTGCATGACGGGGCGGCGGTGATTCGGTGTGGCCGTCTGGCGGCTGCGGGCTGTATCTTGCCCCTGGCCGTGGGCATTCGGCGCAAGGCCAGTTTCGGCACCAGGCACAGGGCCGCCATCGGCGTGACCCAGGAAACCGACGCCGTCGCCGTGGTCGTCTCCGAGGAGCGGGGCGAGATCTCCGTGGCCATCGGCGGCAGGTTGACCGCGCCCCTGGACGAAGTGCGTCTGAAACGCGTGCTGCGCCGCGCTTGGGAGAAATAGGGCATGTTCTCCAACTGGCAATACAGAGTGTTGGCCTTGGTGTTGGCCTTGTCCTGCTGGTACATCGTCACCGGTCGGGAAAAGGTCGAGACCTGGGCGGAGATGCCCGTGGAGATCATTGGGGCTCCGGAGGACCTGGCGGTGCGCGGCGACGTGCCCACCAGGATCAGAGCCCGTATCCGTGGCTCGCGGGCATTGATCCGCAGCCTTGTCGAGCAACCCCCGGTGTACACCCTGGACTTGTCCAGCCTGACCCCGGGCGAGAACGTCATCCCTCTCGAAAAGGAGAGCGTCCCCGTGTCCATGGCCCTGGAGGTCATGGAGATCGAGCCCCTGGGTCTGACCCTTACGGCGGACAAGCTGATCACTGTCGCGTTGCCTGTGCGCCCTGTCTGGAAGGGCGGTCCAGGTGAGGATTACGAGCTGACCCTGGCCGAGGCTGCACCCGGGGAAGTCCAGGTGCATGGTCCCGAACAGCTCCTCGGCAAGTTGATGGACATTCCCACCCTGGAGCGCGAGATCCAGGATTCGGACAAGAGCGAGTATGTGTATGAGGTCGGGCTGGCGCTGCCCACAGGCGTGACTTCGAAGATCGTCAAGGTGGGGGTGCGTCTGGAATACACCCTGAAGACCAAGACGGTCTGGATCAGGTTGCCCGTGCGTGTGCTTCCGGACAATGTGGACGGTCGAGTGGTGTCCCTTGTCCCCAAAACTATTCAGATTCAGGCCGAGGTGCCCCTGCCCCTGCTGCGGGAAACGGACTTCAAGGATCGCTTTCCGTTGTCCGTGGTGGTCCCGGGCTCCATGAAACCCGGAAAGCACATGCTTCCGGTATCCGTTAAGGTTCCAGAGGGTTGCATCCTGCTCAAGACCGTCCCTGAAAAAGTGGAAGTCTACATCAAAAAGGGCTAGTCTTCCCGACTGCGCCGGACACGGCGACGATTCCATTGAAGCGAGGAACCATGAGTAAACGTATCTTCGGTACCGATGGCCTGCGCGGCCAGGTCGGCACCTTCCCCATGCTGCCGGAAACCGCCCTGAGGCTGGGGCTGGCGGCAGGCCAATATTTCCGCAATGGTAAAAAGCGCCACAAGGTGCTCATCGGCAAGGATACCCGCATTTCGGGCTACATCTTCGAAAGCGCGCTGACCAGCGGCTTCTGCGCCGCAGGCATGGACGTGCATCTCGTGGGCCCCATGCCCACTCCGGCCATCTCGTTTCTGACCCGCAGCATGCGCTGTGACCTGGGCGTGGTCATCTCCGCCTCTCATAATCCGTACATGGACAACGGGATCAAGTTCTTCGACAGCGAGGGTTTTAAGTTGCCCGACGCGGTGGAGGACGACATCACCGCCCTGATCCTGGACAGGGACACCCAGTGGGACTATCCGGCGCACGACGAGGTGGGCAAGGCCTATCGCATCGTGGACAGCATGGGCCGCTATATCGTGGCCCTGAAGTACACCATCCCCCAGGACCGGAACCTGAACAGGATGAAGGTTGTCCTGGACTGCGCCAACGGGGCGACCTACAAGGTCGCGCCCATGGTCTTTCGCGAGTTGGGGGCCGAGGTGATCCTGGTGGGCGCGGAGCCCGATGGCCTGAACATCAACGACGGCTGTGGCTCCCTGCATCCCGAGGGATTGGCCAAGCGGGTGCTGGCTGAGAAGGCCGATCTGGGACTGGCCCTGGACGGCGACGGCGATCGCCTGATCGTGGTGGACGAGAACGGCCGCATCCTGGATGGTGACCAGCTCATGGCCCTGTGTGCCCTGGACAAGATGGACCGCGGGGTGCTGGCGGGCGATCTGCTGGTGGCCACGGTCATGAGCAATATGGCGCTGGAAGTCTTTATGCGTCAGCGTGGCGGAAGGCTCATTCGCACCGCCGTGGGCGATCGCTATGTGGTTGAGGCCATGCGCCGCGAGGGTGCCGTGTTGGGCGGCGAACAGTCCGGACATTTGATCTTCATGAACCACGCCACCACGGGTGACGGCATCCTGGCCGCGTTGCAGCTGATGCGCGTCATGGTGGAGCAGGACAAACCCCTGTCTGATCTGGCGCACCTGATCGAGCCCTATCCGCAGCTCTTGATCAACGTCGCGGTGGTCAGCAAGCCACCCTTCGAGTCGGTGCCCCGGGTCATGAGCGCCGTGGCCGATGCCGAGGCCGACCTGGGCGACACGGGCCGTGTGCTGTTGCGCTACTCGGGAACCGAGTCCAAGGCCCGGGTCATGGTCGAGGGGCAGGACGAGTCCCAGGTGAGACGCATTGCCGAGGAACTTGCCGAAGTTGTGCGTGAGGCCTTGCGCTGAGGGGCAAATAAGGTATCCTGACAGCGGTTGCAAATCATCTTGAAGGAGACGGGATTGATGGATATTCGCAAGGTTGTCATTCCGGTGGCTGGTTGGGGCACACGTTCGCTTCCAGCGACCAAGAATGTCCCCAAGGAAATGCTGCCCATCTACAAGAAGCCGATCATCCAGTACGTGGTCGAAGAGGCCATCCAGACTGGCTTGACGGATGTGATTTTCGTCAACAACCAGAACAAGATGATCATCGAGGATCACTTTGACTACAACCTTGTGCTGGAGCAGATGCTCGAACGCAAGGGCAAGACCGCACTGTTGAAGGAGATCCGCGCCGTGGCCGAGATGGCCAATATCATCTCAGTGCGTCAGAAGGTCCAGCTGGGCCTGGGGCACGCCGTGCTCTGCGCCCGCGCGGTCATCAAGGACGAACCCTTTGCCGTGATGGTCGGCGACGACCTGATGTTCGGCATCGAGCCGGGCATCAAACAGCTGGTGGATGTGGCCAGGGCCGAGAAGATGTCGGTGGTCGGCGTGGTGGAGGTCCCCCTGAACAAGGTGGATCGATACGGCATCATCCAGGGCGAGGAGGTCAGCACCGGTGTCTACCGGGTGCGTCAGGTGGTGGAGAAGCCCGCCGTCGCGGATGCCCCGTCGCGGATGGCGGTGGTGGGCCGCTACGTGTTGCTGCCCGAGGTCTTTGACCACTTGGATGCCATTGGTCCTGGTGTGGGCGGTGAAATCCAGCTGACCGACGCCTTGGAGCGCATGGCCAAGGAGAACCGTCTGCTGGCCGTGAAGATGCATGGCCGTCGCTTTGACGCGGGAGACTGGACCGAATTTTTGACCGCCAATATCTATTTTGCCCTGCAGGACGAAGAGTTGCGCGACGACCTGGTTAAGAACCTCCATGAATTGTTGCCTTGCAAATAGCAGAGTAACACCGCATTCTGACCCCGCCGGAACGGATCGTCCGCCGGCGGGTTTTTTATTCCTCTGATCCCGGAAGCCATGTCCAAACACTCCGCATACTGGCATGTGGCGTTGCCCAGCGCCCCCTACACCACCCTGACCTACACCGAGCCGACGTACCTGCCCGCGTCGGCCTGGGGTGCGGGGATGCGGGTGCTGGTGCCCGTGGGCGGTTCCACACGCATGGGCATCCTGGTCAAGCGCCTGAGTGAGCGCCCCAATGATTTGCCCGAATCCGTGGTCCTGAAGGACCTGCTCTGGCCCGTGGAGCGCGAGGCTCTCTTGAGCGCCAATTATATGGCCCTGGCCGAGAACCTGGCCGCCCGGCAGATGGAGCCCACGGGCCGTGTGCTGGAGATCCTGCTGCCGGGCGGCGTGCGTGCCGTGCGCTTTACCTTTCGCCTCTACGACAAGGGGTTTCCCGCCCGGCTGACGCCCAAGGACCTGCGCGGGCTGTCGCCAGCGGAGTTGCAGACCCTGGCCGTGCTCTGGGCCGAGAGCCGGATGACCGTGGCCGCCACCAGGCGCCATGAGAAGCAGCAGGAATTTTGTTCCCTGACCCAGGACCCGCCCTGGCCCATCCGCCCCACGGCCAAGCGCCAGATGGAAATCTGCGAATACCTCTGGGACAACGGACCTACGGCGCGGCCGGTGATCACCTCCGAATTTGGGGCCGGGGCCACGCAGCCTCTGAACGCCCTGATCTCCAATGGCTTGGTGGCCGTGGGTGCGGCGCCCGACTACAACGAACCCGAAGTCTGCCTCTTTGAACCCGAAGTGGGACTGGGCGACGGCGATGGCGCGCCGCAGCTCACCGAGGAGCAGGCCCTGGCCCTGGATGATCTGGCCGCCGCTCTGGCCGGGGAGACTCCGCAGGTTCGGCTGGTGCACGGGGTTACGGGCAGCGGCAAGACCCTGGTCTATCTGCGTCTGGCCGAACAGGCCGTGGCCGCCGGACGCTCGGTGCTGCTGCTGGCCCCGGAAGTGGCCCTGGCCTGTTCCCTGTACCGCGCAGCAGCGCAGCATTTCCCGGGTCGTTCCGTGCGCCTCTACCATGGCTACCAGCCGCCCAGCCGTCGCGAGCAGACCTTCATGGAGGTCGCGGCCTCCAGCGGGCCGGAGATCATCGTGGGCACGCGCTCGGCCCTGTTTTTGCCCCTGGCCGATCCCGCCTTCATCGTGCTGGACGAGGAGCACGACGGCTCCTTCAAGCAGGAGGAACGTCTGGCCTACCAGGCCAAGGAGGTGGCGCACTTTCTGGTCAGCCGCTCCGGCGGCCTCCTGGTGCTGGGTTCCGCCACCCCGGACGTCAAGACCTTCCAGGCCGTGGAACAGGGGGCCATCTCCAAGGTCAGCATGCCCACCCGCGTGGGCGGCAATGCCCTGCCGCCCGTGGAATTTGTTGATCTGCGCGAGACCCCGGCGCAAGAGGGCCCGTTTGCCCCGCTGTCCGCCGAACTGCTCAGGGCCACGGTGGCCCGGGGCGAACAGGCCGTGATCATGCTCAACCGCCGGGGCTATGCCCCGGTGATGTACTGCCTGGACTGCGCCAAGGTGGCGCGGTGCAGCAACTGCGATGTGGGTCTGACCTATCACAAGTCGCGCGAGCGCCTGGTTTGCCATTATTGTGGCGCGGCCGAGTCCTTCCCCCGGATCTGTGAATGCGGCGGGGCCAGCTATCTGCCCATGGGCGAGGGGACCGAGAATGTCGAGGAGGCCCTGGCGCATCTCTTGCCGCCCGACGCCGGGGTGTTGCGCCTGGACCGGGACTCCACACGGCGGCCCGGACGTATGGAGCAGATCCTGGCTGATTTCGGGGCAGGCAAGGCCAAGGTCCTGGTGGGCACGCAGATGCTCTCCAAGGGACACCACTTTCCCAACGTGACCCTGGTCATCGTGGTGGACGGCGATCTGGGGCTGAACGTGCCGGACTATCGGGCCGCTGAGCGCATGTTCCAACTCATGGTCCAGGTTTCGGGCCGGGCAGGCAGGGGAGCCAGACCCGGACGGGTGCTCATCCAGACGCGTACCCCCGAGCATTACTGCTGGCAGTTCGTGAAGCGGGTCGACTACGAGGGCTTTTTCAAGCACGAAGTGGCCCTGCGCCAGAAATATTCCTACCCGCCGTTCACCCATCTGGCGTTGCTGCGCATGAATTATCCAGCGGACTTCGGCAACGGGGAGCAGGCCATCATGGAGCTGGTCAAGGTCCTGGGTGTACTGGGCAAGGAGCAGAACATCCGCGTGCTGGGCCCGGCCCCATCGCCCATCGGTTTGCTCAGGGGCCGCAAGCGCTACCAGTGCCTGCTCAAGGGCGGCGACTGGTCCGCCATCCGGGGTCTGTATGCCGAGGTCCGCAAACGGCTCTCGCCGCATTCCAAGATTCGCGTCTCTCTTGATCTCGACCCCGTCAACATGCTCTAGGGCTGCTGAAAAATCCTTGCTGGTTGCGTTGCTGTGAGTCTTCCAAATCCTCATATATTGTTAATATGCTTTGGCCTTGGAAGACTCTTGCGCCTACCCCGCATGGTTTTTGAGCAGCCCTAGGTAGAGCTGAAATTCCCGTGCTGAGGGCGTTGCTTCGGCCCGTTCAAATCCTCGCCTATATCAAAATAGGCGTCGGCCTTGAACGAACCTCGCGCCTGCTCAGCCCGGTTTTTGAGCCGCCCTCACTGGGGCTGTCATTCTCCCGCTGGTGGCGTTCAGTGCATTGTAAGTGAGTCTTCGAGCTTACAATGCACTGAACGCCAGAGGTGTACTACAAGCCGTCCGAACCCTCGCCTATGTCCAATAGGCGAGGGTTCGGACGGCTTTTGTGCCGCTTTGCTCTCTTCATCCGTACGGCTCATGCTTCGCCTACGACTGAAGGTTGCCAGCGAGTTTTTTGAGCGCGCCGTTGAGAGTGAGCATTGGAGGAAGACTGCCCATCACGGTTTTTGAGCGGCTCAGGGAGAGCTGAAAACCAGGGCCATTGCTGCTGGCTATTTGGGCGGCTGGAGCTTGGTAACGCGCGTGGCCGCGTAGATGCCGCCAACAATGCTCACGCCTCCCAGCAGATGGAACCAGCCCACGGGTTCGCCCAGGAGCAGCCAGGCCTCCAGGCCGCTGAACAGCGGCAGGCTGTAGTAGACCATGCCCGCCTTGGCCGGTCCGATGCGGCTGATGGCCCCGTTCCAGCACATGTATGCCAGAAGCGAGGCCCCAAGACCGATGTAGAGGACAGCGCCGAGGATGGTGGGGGTCAGGTCGGGCGCTCCGTAGAGCATGAGTTCCCCCATGGACCAGGGGATGAGCATTCCCAGTCCGATGCCGAAGCTCGCCGTCAGGAATGTAGCTTGCCCAAGCTCTTTGGGCTTGTTGCGCACCAGGATGGAATAGGCGGCGAAGAGGGCGGCGGCCAGGAGCATCCAGAAGTCACCCGCGGCAAAGGTGAGTGCGGTCAGCATTCGGAAATCGCCCCGGGTGATGATCAACAGCACGCCGGCAACGGCGGCGCACATCCCTGCGAGTTTGCGCATGGTGATGGCTTCGCTTTGAAACAGCCTGGCGAAGAGGATGATGAACACGGGTATGGAGGTGGAGATAAGCGCCATGTTCAGGGCGCCCGTGGTGCGCCCGGCCGTGTAGATCAGGGTGTTGAAGACCGTGATTCCCAAAAACGAAGTCAGGGCCAGATACCTGAAATGCTTCTTCACCAGATGGCGTTGTTTCCATGTTGGCCCCATGGCGAAGGGCAGCAGGATGATCAGCGCGGTGCTCCAGCGCAGAAAGGCCAGGGTTGCAGGATGGATCATTTGCCCCAGCCCGCGCGAGACGATGAAGTTGCCGGACCAAATGATCGTCGCCAGCAGCGCGAGGAGGGCGCCCGTGAAGAGCGGATTGGTTGTGATCTGTGTCTGTGGTTTCAAGCGTACTCTTTTTCGGGCTTTTTGGGGGTGCGTGGCTGGAGTTTTACCCGGCCAGGGCTTTCAGGACGATCCCTGAATACGGTGGCTGAATATGCTTACGCTGCGGCGATGCTTTTGACGATCATCATCACCCCGAGGGCGAAGATCAGGGTCATGAACAACTGCCGGTAGCCGCCCTCGCCCAGGCGTTTGTACAGGGCGCGTCCCACCAGGACGCCTACGAGGAGGAACGGTAGGCACACGGCGGCCAAGTGCGTGACCTCGGGAGTGATCAGTCCCTGGTAGGCCTGGGTGGCCACCACGGCCAGTCCGGTGGTGAAGAAGAAGGCCGTGAGGGTGCCCTTGACAAGGTCTTTGCTCCAGGGTTGGAGCGAGGTGTAGACCAGTACCGGTGGTCCCTGAGAGTTCAGCGCTCCGCCCAGGCATCCGGCCAGGAACCCGGCACAGACCATCCAGGCCCGGCTCAGCACGCGTGGTGCGGGTTTGGCCAGCCATTGGTACAGGGCGTAGAACACCAGGATCACGCCCAGGCTGCCCTGCAAGAGGCGCACGTCCAGCCAGGTCAGCAACCACACGCCCACCGGGATGCCCGGCAGGGAGAACAGGGTCAGGGGCAGTACGCTCTTTTTCCAGTCCGCCCGAAAGTGATGTTGGGAGAGGATGATCAGGTTCAGCACCTGGGCCAGCAGCACCAGCGTGGGCACGGCCACACGAAAGTCCAGCAGCAGCGCCAGAAGCGGTACCGAGAAGAAGGCGAATCCGAAGCCAGCCGTGCCTTGGATGAAGGATGCCACAAGCACGATGCCGGCCACCAGGGCGGTGGTCAGCATGCCCGCCCTGCCGTGTCCCGAAGGACTCTCCGGAAAGCGTTATTCATACACGGACCAATCCTTGGGGATGCGGTCCCACTGGACCTTGCCCAGGGACTTCTTGAACTTGCGTAGCAGCACGTACAGCGCCCCTGGGCCGCCGTCGCGCGGCTGGGCCGTGACAAAGGCCAGCACCACTCGCCTGAGCGGCTCTCGGGTCAGCCAGGTCTGGACCTCGTCGCGTAGGATGCCCCGTCCATCGGGGGAGTTCTTGCCGCGTCCGGTGACGATGGTCAGGTGCCGCTTGCCCAGGGTGTAGCTCTTGCGGATGAAGTCCACCGTAGCGACCAGCGCCTGATCCACGTTCAGGCCGTGCAGGTCGAGGTGCGCCTCATTGGCGTAGGCACCGGCGCGCAGCTTGTTGAAGATCTTGGGGTCCAGGCCGTCCACGTGCCCGTGCTGGTATTCGGTGGTGAATTCCAGCTGGAAATCGATTTCGCCACGCACCAGATCACGCAGATGTTCCTGGGTCAGGGCGTCGGGGCTCTTCTCCTTGACCGGTTCAGGCGGGACGGTCTCCTTGGGCAGATCGCGGCCCTTGGCCTCTACGGGGGCCACAGCCCCCATGGCTTGCATGAACAGTTCGTCATCCTGCTCGTTGACGGCCGTGACCGCCGGGTTCACAGGAGGCGCGGCAGGTTCGGGCTCAGGGGCCTTGGGCGTTGGTGTCGGCTCGACGATCTTACCGCTGCGGCGCTGCTCTTCCTGCTCAAGCAGTTCACCGAAGGTCAGATCCCCGTCCGCCTCGTGCAGGGCCTTGCGGTGCTTGCTCTGCATGGCTTCGGCCCCGCTCATGGCCCGCAGGAACAGGTCGTCTTCGTCCTGGTGCTGAATGGGGTCCGGCTTTGGCGGCGGCTTGGGGCTGGCCTTGCGTTTCACGCTCTTGACTTTGGCGTCGTCGGCGTCGGGCAGGTCCAGCTTGGCCTTTTTCAGCTTATTGAAGGGATTGTTGAAATCATCGTTCATGGGTGTCTCCGGAGGGGGATTGTAAGCGTGGCTGGCCGGGTGTCAAGGCCGGTGGGCCGGGGGATGTCCGGTCAGCTTAGTGAAAGAGTGTGTTGACTGCCAGGGGGGATTGTGGGGGCCCCTGGTCAGGGCCTGGGCGTCAACCTCGACAGCACACGCCGCGCGTAGGTCCAGGAGTAGAGGGCGGCGCTGGAGTTGATGGCCACGATGCTCCACCAGATGGCGGCCACCCCGAAGTCCAATAGTCCGGTCAGCACCCAGAACAGGGCCACGGGGGCGGCGATCTGCCGCCACAGGCCGATCCACAGGGCGAACATGGGCCGTTTCAGACCTTGGAGCATGGCCACGCTCACGAACAGCACCACGTAGGCGTACAGCAGAAAAGCCATGATGCGCAGGAAGCGGACACCTTCGGCCTGGACCAGGGGGTCGGCGGTGAAGGCCCGCATCAGCGGCTCGGCGGTGGCGAAGACGAGGATTCCGCCGCCACCCATCAGCCAGGCGCCGTAGGTCAGGGATTTGCGCATCAGCTCGTGCACCCGATCCAGCTTGCCAGCGCCATGGTTCTGGGCCGTCAGGGTCAGGGTGGCGATGTTCAGGCCGATGGTGGGCATCAGCACGATCTGCTCCACCCTGGTGGCCACGCCGTAGGCCGCGACCACGGTCTGCCCAAATCGGGATACGAAATAAGTGATGATGAAGATGCCCAGGCCCATGGTCACGTAGTTGAATCCGGCGGGCAGGCTCTGGCGGGCGAGGTCCCTGAACGGCGTGGCTCGCGGCCGCCAGCCGCCCGAGCCGGGCACGGAATAGATCCCGGTGCGCACGGCTCTGAGGCCCAAATAGAATGTCCCTCCGGCTTGGCAGAGGATGGTGGCCACGGCAATGCCCGTGATGCCCATGGCGGGCAGCCCCCAGCCGCCGTAGATGAACCAGGGGTCCAGCGCGATGTTGGCCGCCGAGGAGGCCATGAGCACGTTGCGGAAGCTTTTGGTGTCGCCCTGGGATTGGAGCACGGCGTTGAATACGTAGATCAGCAGGGGAAAGATGCACAGGGCGAAGATGGGCAGCATGTATTGCAGGCAGGCTGCGAGGTAGTCCCCTTGGGCTCCCAGGATGCTGAACAGCGGGCGTGCGCCCACAAGGCCGACCAGGGTCAGCAGCACGGTGACCGTCAGGCCGAAGCCCAGTCCCTGACGGGCGTATTCGCCTGCAGCACGGTTGTCGCCTGAGCCCAGGGCCGCGCCGATGAGGGCCGTGGTCCCCACCTGCACCCCGCTGCCCACGGAGATGACCACGAAGAACACCGGAAAGGCCAGGGACAGGGCGGCCTGGGCCGTGGTCCCGATGAGTCCGGCGTAGTAGGTGTCCACCACGTTGAACAGGGTGTGAAAGAAGAATCCGACGCTGGCGGGGATAGCAATCTTGCGGATGCACTCGGGGATGGTGCAGGTGGTCAGGCTGTTGTCGATCTTCACGCGGGTCCTTGCTGGCTGTGGAATGGCATCGCAGGCCGTGTCCAAGCGTGGAGGCAGGGGACATTCCCGGTGGCTGCCTTGGATCTGCTCCCTGCCTGGGAATCTGCTCTCTGTCTGAGGCCTGGAGACTTGAGAGCGGTGTCGGGGGTGGACCCTTGGTGCTTGCGGTTGATGCTGTTCATCATTCTACCCGCCATTGGCTGCCGCGGCAATGGCCGCGAGGGCAGGGCCTGATTGGTGGGCTTCACGTGGACCGGGATGCCTGCTAGAATCAGCAGAGTTTCCATGCCTGAGACGGCCCGCTTAGTGTGCCCGTGATTGTAAAGATATTCGGTGAGTTGGCCGAAAGGATGCAGAGAATGCCTGATCAGCCGCCAACCATGCCTCACGGAGAACGACCATGAGACGTACGATTTCTGCCGCCGTCGCCGCCATTGTGCTGGCTGTGGCCGTGCTTGCTCCAGCAGCGGCCCGGGCCGCCGACCGCAAGGTTGCTTTCGCCTTTGACCGCAAGTTCATCCCGTTTTCCTATGTCCGTAACCAGGAGCCTACGGGATTTGAGGTTGAGCTGTTCACGGCTGTCCTCGAGGGTTCCGGCCTGGGCATCGACTACATGCCCATGAACGACTGGGAACGTGCCCAGGCGGAATTGTCCGGCGGCGTGATTCAGGTGGCGGCGGGCATGACCAAGACCCCGCTTCGGGAAAAGGTGTTTATCTTTCCGGAAACCCCGACCATGACCCTGGATTTGAAATTCTTCGCCAATCGCATCTCGAATCTGACTCATATTGGCGAGATCAGGGGGCAGACCGTGGCCACCATCCGCGATTCGCTGTATCAGCGTCTGCTGCAGGAGTTCGGGGGCGTGAAGATCCTGCTCTTCGATAGTGGCGAAGCGGCCCTGGGGGCCGTTCAGGCCGGTGACGCCGTGGCGTATTTCGGTGCGGACAAGATCGCCCGTGATATCATGGCCCGCAAGAATATGAAGAATCTTGAGGTGATCGGCTCGACGGTTCGCTCCGTGCCTGTCTACTATGCCTTGTACAAGGGGGAGACTGGTCTGCGGGATCTGGTGGACAGGGGCTTGAAGCGGCTGATGGCTAACGGCGAGTACGACCGCATCTACCGCAAGTGGTTCGTGCCTGAGATGAGCACCGCGGACATGGCCCGTCTGGTGGCCGAGGCCAAGAAGGTCCTGCCCCTGGCCTATGCCCCGCACAGCGGAATATCCGAGGCGGCCGCCGTCATCACCCGCTCGGGCACGATCTTTACAGGGGCGAACATCGAGAACGCTGCGGCGGGGATGGGGACCGGGGCTCTGCAAGTGGCCCTGGCCAAGGCCGTGTCAGCCGGGCAATTGCAGATCTACGCCGCCGTGAAGGTTTCCAGCACCGGGCTGGTGCTGCCACCCACGGCCGTCGAGCGGCAGTTGCTGTGGGAGTATGGGCGCGGGGTGCTCGTGTTGCTGGAGCCCAACCGGGGCGAGTACGAGGCCTGGTCGCTGCCCAGCTTGCTGCCGTTCCCGGACGGGATGCCTGGCATGCCCAAGTCCTGATCGTCTTCACTGTGTCCCGCCGTCAGGCAGGGGCGCTCGTGCATCAAGGGAGAGCCCATGGCCCGGATTCTGGCTGCCGATATCGGGGGCACCAACAGTCGTTTCGCCGTGTTCGAGGGCCACGAAGGTCGCCTGGAGATGGGGCCGTCGGTTTGGTTGCCCACCCGCGAGGCCGGGAGTTTTCGACAGTTGTTGACTAACCTCGAAGCCAGCGGTCTTCCGCTGCGTCCTGCCGACGCCGACATCGTGGCCCTGGCAGTGGCCGGTCCGGTGACTGGCGGGGTGCGTTGCAACCCACCGAACATCCCCTGGAAAGTCGACCTTTTGAGTGCGCGGGAGGACTTTGGCTTTTCCCGTTTCATCCTGATCAACGACTTCGCGGCCCAGGCCCTTGCCGTGCGTACGGCGGCCATGGATGGGGCCCTGGAGCTGCTGCCCGGACAAGCAGACGAGCAGGGCGTGGTGGGTGTCATCGGTGCGGGCACGGGGCTCGGCAAGGCGGCCCTTGCGCCGGATGGGCGGGGAGGTTGGCTGGCCCTGTCCACGGAGGGCGGGCACAGTCTGTTTCCGTTTTCCGGGAGCGAGGAATTCGAGTTCCAGGGGTTCCTGATGCAGCGCACCGGATGTCGGCAGATCACCGGGGACATGGTCGTCTCCGGGAGGGGGCTGTCCGCGCTGCATGCCTTTCATGCCGGCGAGGAACTCACCCCGGCCGAGGTCGCCGCGGCGTTGGGGAACCAACCTCTGGTCCTGGAATGGGCGGCCCGGTTCTATGGTCGGGCCTGTCGCCACATGGCCCTCGACCTGTTGGCTTTGGGTGGAGTGGTGGTCAGCGGCGGGGTGGCGGCCAAGACACCGGGACTTGTGACCCACGGGGCTTTTGGAACAGAATTTCACTTTTCGGAGACGCATGGTAAACTGTTGGCCGGAATCCCCGTTCGTCTGAATCGATGCGAGGAATCCGGTCTGTGGGGCGCGGCTTTTTCGGCCGTGCAGAAGCTGTCCTCCGGAAGCTGACGAAGCAGACTTTAGTCTTGCCCGGATTCATAATGAGCCCTGCACTTTTGAGGGAACGGTGCGTTGTCCTGTTGACTTTTTTCTGGTCAATACCGTATAGGCAAAGGCTGAAGATAATTGTTTTGCCTATTCTTTGTTTGCACATAGAGAGAAGGGGGGAGAGTCTTGAAACGTATCTATATTGCTGCCGTCGTTTGTGTGGCGCTCCTTGCCTTGACCGGCGCGCAGGCCCACGCCAAGACCCTTGGCGAACTGCTGCCTGACATGCTGACTCAGCATGAGCGCTTGAAGGCCGCCCAGGACACCGAGGGGGCCGGTCAACAACGGTATCAGGCCTCGAAGACGGCTTGGTATCCCAAACTCAATTTCAGCGGTGACGTGGCCCGTGAGGAAACGGATTATACCACCTCTGCCTCCGTGTCCCTGAACCGTAATATCCAGAAGTTCCGTGGCATCCAGAATATCTGGGACGCCGGGTTGACCGATGGCGGTATCAAGACCAGCGAGGGGCTGTATAAGCAGGCCGAATATTCCAGGACTTTCACCCGCCAGGGTCTGCTGTTGGAGGGTGTCAGCGCCTATCTGCAGATCATGAAGGCGATTCGGACCCTTGATTTTGCCTTGCAGTCCGAAGAAAACATCAAGCGTCAGACGGGCATCGAGGAATCCCTCGTGAAGAAGGGTGCCGGTCTGTCTTCCGACGTGCTGCAGGCCAAGGCCCAACTGGCCCAGGTCTCGGCCCTGCGCGTGGTCAACGAGGGCCAGCTGGAGAATACCCGCAGCCGGTTCAAGGCCGTGTTCGGTTTCTCCCCAGATGACGCCCTGATCGCTTCGTTCAGCTATCCCGATGTCCCCTACACAAAGATCCCCGGGACCTTGGACGAGGCTGTCAACGTCTCTTTCCAGGAGAACCCCAGCTTGCTCATTTCCAAAAGCATGGTCGCAGCGGCCGATGGCTCCGTGGATGTTGCCTTGGCGAGATTCTACCCCCATTTCAATGCCTTTGCCGAGTACTGGCGCAAGGAAAATGACGGCGGACAGCGGAATGTCGTCAAGTGGGAGCAGCGCCTGGGTGTTGAATTCAATTACAATATATACAATGGCGGCGGCGATGCCGCCACCCTGGCGGCCTCTCGCAAGGACCGTTCCGCTGCGGTGAACACCGTGCTGGATGTGGAACGGACCATCGAGGAACAGGTGCGCGTGTCCTGGCAGAACCTGATTACCGCCCGCGCCAAGGCCGAGTGGTTCCGCAACCAGGCCGTGATCTCCGAGGAGTTCCTGGAGTTGGCCCGCAAGGAGCGCAAGCTTGGCAACCGTTCCCTGCTGGATGTGCTGTCCGCCGAGGTGAACCTGAACTCCGCACGTAGCGGGGCCATCACCGCGGAAGTGGACCAGATGGTCCAGGCTTATACGCTGCTGCACGTCATGGGACACCTTGAACTCGACCTGTTCCCGACCCAATAGACGATGTATTGTTGAGCTCCCGCGAATCTGCGAACACTCCCGGCGGGTCCGCATATGGCGGACCTGCCGGTTTTTCATTCGGCACCCGTGCCCGGTTGAAGAGGATCGTCTGCGGATCAATGGCCATGGAAGAACTGATCGTACGCCTGAAGAGCAATCCTCTGCTGACCGCCGAGCTCGCCCTGGCCACGGTCTGCAACAACGTGTTGGCCCTGTCCGATACGATTTTTGTGATGATCGTGCTCCGGCGTTACATCGCCTATGGCTTTGACGGTACCCTGATCATCCTGACGGCGGGAACCCTGGTGGCCCTGGCCCTGCAGTGGGGCGTGTGCCGTGCGCGGGACATCCTGGCCGCAGGCGTCAGCCGTGATTTCGACAAGACCCTCAGCGAGGACCTGATCGCGGCCCTGGTGGACTCCGATACCACGGCCCTGCAATCCCTGCCTCCGGAACGGGTCCGGGGAGTGGTGACCGACTTCCAGACCTCGCAATCCGCTTACGACGCCCTGAATCTCGGGGCCCTGCTGGACGCCCCCTTCGCCCTGATGTTCACCGCCGCCGTTTTCTTCTTGAGCCCCCTGCTGTCGGTGATCGTCCTGGTGGGCATCGTCGTGTCCCTTGGTGCCGGCTTGGCTTCCGTGCATCTGGCCCGCCGGGGGAGCATCGATCTGGCGGACGAATCCGGTCGCAATCATTCCCTGGTGGGCAATGCCATCCGCGCCGGGGATACGGTGCGCGTGTTCGGTGGAGCCGAGCATTGCCGCAGCCTGTGGGCCACTCAGACCGGACGGATCGCCGTCTTACGCAACGTCCTTGAGGATACGCGCGGCCTGTCCCAGAGCGTGACCCTTGGGGCGGGGGTCTTCGTGCGTGTGGCCATCTATTCGGTGGGCGCCAAGCTGGCCGTGGAGGGGCAGCTGAGTGTGGCGGCGCTCATCGGCGCCAGCATTCTGGGGTCCTATGCCATCCAGAAGGCCACGGCCTGTGCCAATGCCTATTCCCAACTCGAACAGGCCCGCGAAGCCTCGCAACGCATCGGCGAACTCACGGGTCTGCCGCGCGAAGCCCACGGTGGACTGGTCCCCGAGGCCTATGCCCAGGGGTTGGAACTCGAGGGCCTGTCCTACGCCTTCCCCGGCGGTGGCGAGATCTTTCAGGGGCTCAATCTGCAGCTCGTTTCGGGGAAGGTCCTGGCCATTCAGGGAGCCAATGGTTCCGGCAAGTCGACGTTGATCCGGCTGATGGCGGGTCTGGTCAGCCCCGTGGCCGGGCGGGTCCTGGCCGATGGTCATGACCTGCGAGACCTGGATCCGCAGTGGTGGCGGCGACAATTGGCCTACGTTCCCCAGGAACCTTTTTTCCTGGCGGGCAGCTATCGCGACAATCTCACCGTTGGCAACCCGCAGATCAAGGACAGCGAGCTCAGGCGGATCGTCCAGGCCTCGGGGCTGACGCGGTTCCTGGATCTTTCCGAGAAGGGTCTGGAGACCCCGATGATGGATGCCGGACGAACTTTGCCGGTGGGCATCCGCAAGCGCATGGCACTGGCCCGGGCTCTCTGTGGGGGGGGTCGACTGCTCTTGCTGGACGAGCCCACCGAGGGGCTGGATGCCGAAGGCACGGCCATGGTCTACACGTCCATGAACGACCTGGCCTTGGCCGGGGCGACCATCGTTGTGATCAGCCACGATCCTGCCATCATCAAGGGTGCTGATCTGATTCTGGATATGGGAATCGGAGAGGGACATACCTTGCGTCCTGGCGGACGCGCGCAAGCCGGCGCGGCGGAGGGACGATGAAGGAGCTGCTGCACCGGTTGCGTGCCAAGCCCTGGATCATGGTCCAACTGCTGGGGGCCACGTTCTTCGTCAATCTCTTGTCTTTTGCCTCGCCATTGTTCGTGATGCTCATCCTGGGCCAGTACGTGGACTCCGGGTTCGACGGGACTCTGATCACCTTGACCGTGGGCATGCTGATAGCCCTCTTGATGCAGGTGGGCTTCCGCCAGGCCAGGACGCTCATGGCTGGTCTGTTGTCCATTGAACGGGATCGGGAGATCTCGCAGACCCTGTTCGAGGTGCTGACCCGCGCCCGGTCCATGGCCCTGCTCCGGGTGCCCGAAGGGGCCAAACAGGAGATGGTGGGCCATCTGCAGACCGTGCAGTCGGCCTTTGCACCCGGGACTGTCTGCGCGATGCTCGACGCCCCGTTCTCACTGTTGTTCATCGTGGCCACGTTTTTTCTGAGTTCCGGACTTGCCTGGATTGGCCTGGTCGGCATGGCGCTGACCGTGGCCCTTGGCTTGTCTTCCTTGTCCGTCAATCGCAGGCTGGCTCTGGAAACCCAACGAGCCGCAGTGTCCGTGCGTGGAGTTTCGTCCCTGGCCTTGGCCGGGGCGGACACGGTGCGGGCCTATGGCGCTGGCGGATACCTGCTCGGGGTATGGCGGGGGTACGCAGGGGCGCTGATGGACGTGCATGAACGTCTGGTGGGGCTCAGGGCCCGCGGTGTCGGGGCCAATCAGACCCTGGCCGTTCTGGTGCGTGTCTTCATTTACGCCTGGGGAGCCAAGCAGTGCGTACTGGGCGAGATGTCCTTTGCGGCGCTCATTGCCGCCAATATCCTGGTCTCCCGTGGCATCAGGCAGGCCTCGATGCTGGTGGGCGCTGTGTCCCAGCTGTCCCGCGCCGAGCAGGGGTTGGGCATCCTGCGCGAGTTCTTCAAACTGCCCCTGGAGCCGCAGAACGGCACGGCTCTGCGCCACTACAGCGGACGGCTGGAGTTGAAGGACGTAGCCTTCGCCTATCCGGGGGGCACGGGGCCGTTGTTCGAGTCCCTGTCCTTGCCCCTTGCCCCGGGAAGTGTGATCGTGATTCACGGGGCCAATGGAACGGGCAAGACTACTATGGCCCGGTTGCTGGTCGGGTTGCTGGATCCCCTGCGCGGCGAGGTCCTGGCCGACGGCATCACCGTCCGCCAACTGGCCCCGGCCTGGTGGCGCAGGCAGTTGGTCTATATGCCCCAGGAACCGGAGTTTCTGGCGGGGTCGATTCGAGAGAACATCCTGATGGCCTGCCCCGAGGCAGATGAAGCCGTCCTGGCTGAGGCCGTCTCTCGTGCCGGGCTGTCGCGCTGGCTGGATCATTCGCGGCAGGGATTGGAAGCCCCGATGTCCGAGTTGGGACGCAATCTGCCGCTGGGTGTGCGCAGGCGCATCGCCATGGCCCGGGCCCTGGTCACTGGTGGACAGCTGGCGATCCTTGACGAACCCCTGGAAGGCCTGGACGCCGAAGGTGCAGAGGCCGCTCGCGTTCTGATGCGCAGCTTGGCCGAACAGGGGCGCACGGTCATCGTGTTGTCCCATGCCCCGGATGTGGTTGAACATCCCCATTTCATCGTGGACCTGAACGTGAAGCCGGTCCCGACCATCACGAGGCTAGCGCCGCTCCCCGGGCTTGCCGCAATGGAGAGCAACAATGCCTGACGACAAGGCTGACACCAAGGGCCAGACCGGCCTGCTGGTCCGGGACCTTCTGGGCAGATTCGAGCAGACCATCGTGGGCCTTGTGTCTGGAACTGGCGAGGGCGGGGCCACGCGTACGGCCCGTCTGTTCGTGTGGCTGACGGCTGCGCTGATGTTCCTGTTCTTGGTCTGGGCGGCAGTGGGCAGGCTCGACGTGGTCAGCACCGCCTCGGGGGAGGTCATCCCCAGCTCCAAGGTCAAGAGCGTCCAGCATCTGGAAGGTGGGATCATCAGCGAAATCAAGGTGCGCGAGGGGGATTTGGTCAAGGCCGGGCAGCCGTTGGTGGTCCTTGAGGAGATCTTTCAGGGCTCCAGCGTCGAGGAATTAGAGGTGCGCATCGTCTCCTTGACCGCCGAAGTCGCCATGCATATCGCCTTGGCCGAGGGCCTGGATGAGCTGGTTTTCCCTGAGGGGTTTCAGGAGCGGCATCCGGACTTGGTGGATCAGACCCAGGAGTTGTTCAAGACCAAGCTGCGGCGCATCCGCGGCGAGCTTTCGGCCTTGAAGGAAAGCGTGATCCAGCGCCAGCAGGACATTATCGAGATCCAGGCCAGACTGCGCAACAACAGCAACAGCCTGAAGATTATCAGGGAGCAGGTCAGTCTGTCCGCAGAGCTGCTCAAGGACAACCTGACCACGGAATTTCAGCACCTGGGGTATCTGCGCGAACAGTCTAACCTGCTGAACAAGATCGATCAGGACAAGGCCGCGTTACCGCGCGTTATCTCGTCCCTGGCCGAAGCCCGACAGAAGCTGGATAGCACGGAGACGGAATTCAGCGAGCAGGCCCAGCAGGACTTGCGCAAGGCCCGGCGCGAGTTTGAGGAATACACGCATCGCATGCGCAAGTATGCCGACAGCCTGAACCGGACCATTATCCGTTCCCCGGTGGAGGGTGTGGTCAAGAAGCTGCATTATGTGACCATCGGTGGCGTGGTCCAGGCCGGCCAAACCATCGTGGACGTGGTGCCCTCCTCGGACCGCCTGGTGGTGGAAGCCCACCTGCCCATTGGCGACATCGGTTACGTGCAGTCGGGCCAGCGGGCCGTTATCAAGCTGGCCTCCAGTGACGCGGCGCGCTTCGGGAAGCTGGAAGGCACCGTGGCCCAGGTCAGCCCGGATACCTTCTCCACCCCCGAAGGGGCAACCTACTATTCGGTGCGCATCGAGACTCAGGGCGATTCCTTTGCCCACGGCGATTTCGAGTACAAGCTGATCCCGGGGATGCTGGTCATGGTCTACATCCACACCGGCAGCCGCACGGTGCTGGAATACCTGCTCGACCCGTTCATCGGATCGGTTGACCAGGCCATGCACGAGCGCTAGGGACACAATCATGAAAGTGTTGCTCATTCACCCCAATTTCCCGGCGCAACTGCGACACGTGGCGGCGTCCATGGGGCGGGCTGCGGGCAACGTGGTGGTCTTCGCCACAAAGAATCCGCGCCATGAATGGCCCATCCCCGGGGTGAGCAAGGTGCTGTTCAGCCCTGAGCAGAGCCAGGGCCTCAACGCCCACAGATTGGCCAATCCCGTGCAGGACGCCGTGCTCATGGGCGAGGCCATGCACAGGACGGCCTTCGAGTTGAACAGCCAGGGCTTCAAGCCCGACGTGATCTATGCCAATTCGGGTTGGGGCAGCACCCTGTACCTCAAGGATATCTGGCCCGATGTGCCGCTGTTGTGCTATTATGAGTGGTTCTATGATCCGAATGGGGCCGACGCGCTCTTCGACATCCTGCCCCCCGCTCCCGGCGAATATCGGGCTCCTGTGTTGATGCGCACCCGGAACGCCTCCATCTTCAATGATCTCTGGTCCTGTGACCAGGGGTTGTCCCCCACCCACTGGCAGCGCAGCCAGTTTCCCACGGAGTTCCAGTCCAAGATCCAGGTCCTGCACGACGGCGTGGATACGGAGTTCTTCTGCCCGAACCCCGAGCAGCCGATGATCCTGCCAGGCCTGGACCTGTCCGCCGAGGACGAGGTGGTGACTTTTGCGGGACGGGGCATGGAGCCCTATCGGGGCTTTCCGCAGTTCATGAAGGGGGTGGAGATCCTCCAGAAGCGTCGGGAAAGGCTGCATGTGGTTGTGGCCGGAACAGAGCGGGTCTGCTACGGCTCTCCTCGGGCTGATGGCAAGAGTTGGAAGCAGTATCTGCTGGAGACGTTGGATCTGGATGAGTCGCGCCTGCATTTCGTGGGCTCGCTGCCTTATGGTGAATACCGCAAACTCTTGCAGGCCAGCGCTTGCCACATCTACCTGACTCGGCCCTTTGTGCTGTCCTGGTCGTTCATCGAGGCCATGGCCTGCGGCTGTCCGCTGGTGGCCTCGGACACCGAGCCCGTGCGCGAGGTGGCGTCCCACGGCCAGAGTGCCCTGCTGTTTGATTTTTTTAAGCCAGTGGAGCTGGCCGACCGGGTCGAGGAGCTCCTTGATGACCGTGCCCTGGCCAGACGCCTGGGGGACAACGCCCGACAGACCGCCCTGAGCAATTATGACCTGAAGAAACTGCTGCCCAGGCATCTGAAGCTGCTGGAGCAGACCGCCATCAAGGGATTGAAAGCTCGAATAAAGCCCTAGCGGGTGATGAACCGCCGCTTTCGCCTCCATTGAACAGTCTAATGGCCCGGAACGTCCCCAAGGATGCTCCGGGCTGTTTTTCGTGGGTTCCTTGCGATCTTTGCGTCTTGTCCAGTGCTGTTGACCCATCTGTTCATCGGTGTCATCTGGAAGCCATGGCAAAGCGATGGATCATGCACGTGGACATGGACGCTTTTTTTGCGTCCGTGGAGCAGCTGGACAACCCGGAACTCAGGGGCCGCCCGGTGATGGTTGGCGGCGGTCATCGGGGGGTGGTTTCCGCCGCATCGTACGAGGCCCGCAAATACGGGGTGCACTCGGCCATGCCCGTGACCCAGGCCATGCGCCTCTGTCCGGAGGGGGTGATGGTGCCTGGGCGCATGGCCCGCTACAAGGAGCTGTCCTCAAGGGTGATGCAGGTGATTCATGGCTTTTCACCCCTGGTGGAACAGGCCTCCGTGGACGAGGCCTATCTGGACCTGACCGGCATGGAACGGATCCATGGAACGGTGGAAATTACGGCGGCTTCGCTCAAGTCTGGAGTCCTGGACGCCACCGGATTGACCTGTTCGGTGGGCCTTGCCCCCGTGAAATTTTTGGCCAAGATCGCCTCGGCCCTGAACAAACCAGATGGTATCACGGTCATCCGTCCCGAGGAGGTGCAGGGCTTTCTGGCGGTCTTGCCCGTGGGCAAGATCCCTGGAGTCGGCCCCAAGGCCAAGGCCATGCTCGGCCAATGGGGGGTGCATACAGCAGGGGACGTCCTGAAACGTTCCAGGGCATTTTGGGAGCGGCGCATGGGTGAACGGGGACTGGCTCTGTACGACCGGGCGCTGGGCGATGACCCCTCTCTGGTCGTGCCCTACGGTGCCCCCAAGAGCTCCAGTGCCGAGACCACCCTGGACCAGGACCTCTCGGACAAGCGGGAGCTGTCGCGCTGGCTGATGCTTCAGGCCGAGCGCGTTGGCCGCGATTTGCGTCGCCACGGGTTGCGCGGCCGCACCGTGACCTTGAAGCTCAAGTATTCGGATTTCAAATCAATCACCCGCAGTCGGACCCTTCCCGGGGCGACCGACTGTACGGACACCATCTATGAGGTGGCCAGGGAGCTGCTTGAGGCCGAACGCCTGGAGCGTTCCATCCGGCTCATCGGGGTCGGTGTGTCCAATTTTGGTGAATTGGCGCGGCAGTTGTCCCTGCTTGGCGAGGTCGAAGAAGACCCAGCGAAGCGGCAGCTAGATAGCGCCATCGATGCCATTCAGGATAAGTTTGGCGGCCAGGCTCTCTCCCGTGGCAAGGTGTTCGAATTGAAGGGAAAGAACTGAATATTTGAGATCAGATAGGCCCGGGTGAAGCGTATTATTCACGGGATTCCAAGGTGTTGTCCCTTTGCTGTCAAATATTTTCTAACCTATTGCTTTTTTACATGAATCCAGTATGAAGCGGATAGGGGGAATCCCGGTGGAAGGGCGTCATTTCGCGTCACAGTCGGGATTGGGGCATGCTTGGTTCGAACGGCTGTATCGACTACACATTACTCCTGACCACTGTGTCGCTCTTTTGGCTGGCCACGGTGAGTTTCACCGCGGCTGGTCCCCTTAACCACAGGGTTCCTCTGGTCTGGTTGGGCTGGTTCGGTCTGTTCTCCGGGACGGGCAGTTGCCTGAAGCTCTGGGGCCTGACCGTGCCCGAGAGCGATTTCGGGATGATCCTCAGGACCCTCGCGATGCTGGGCGCGGCCATCTGCCTGGTGGAGTTCTGGGCCAGATACCGAGAACACAGCAACAGGTCCCGCCAAGGCGCTCTGGGCTATTTCGTGCTGCTGGGTGCGTATGGCCTTTCGGTTGCCTCCGACCCCGCCAATCCTTTCCGCTGGACAAGCGTTTCCTTCAATGCCCTGAGCGCCATGCTGGCTTCTTGGGTCTTCATTTCAGAGGCCCTGCGGGCCGAGCGGTGGCGCTTTTGGATGCTGCTGGCTGCCTTGGCCTGCTTGGGCGCAGGAGGGCTGGCCGCCCTTGATGCGTATTGTTTCGCCATGCGTTCCGTGGATGCGGCCCTGACATTTTTCGATGGTTCGGTCTTTCTGGGGGCGATGGCGATCGCGCGGGCGTGTCTGGTGACCGTGCTGATGGGCTGCATCTGGTGGATGGGCACGGCGGGGCGAAGCCGTTTTTCCATGTCCGGGGTCATGGGGGCGCTGTGGTTGCCCGGGGCGTTGGGGCTGCTGCTGCTCATGGGATTCGTCCTGACCGAGGCGGAGGGTCGCAGGGCCGATCAATCCCAGCGCACGGAACTGTTGCTGCGCACCCGCCTGGTTTCCGCCGCACTCGATCGGGAGATGGTGTCCTGGCTGGGCCGGACCGCCAGCGATGCCGGGCAGGTTGTCCACCTGAATCTCAGGAGGCGCTTGTCTCAGGTTGTGCAGAGCGATGGTTCAGTTTCCCAGGCCATGCTCTATCTGTTGAAAGAGGGCAAGATGGTTTCGGGAGCGGCATCGGTTTTGCCCCATGTCCAACCTTCTCTGGGGCCCGGTGAAGTCGTGGACGTGAACCCTGGCCCGAGGGCCCTGGAGTTCTGGCGAACCGCGGTGCCCTATGTGGATGGACCTGTCCGTAGCGGGGGGGGCATCTCAGTAACCGCGCATGTGCCGGTCACCATCGGCAAAGAAGGTGGCGTGCTTACGGCCTTGGCCATGAACATCAAGGCCGAGGACTGGTACAGGCGCATAGCCACGTCGCGGCTGGTTCCCATCTGGACGATTCTGCTGGCAGCCATGCTGCTGTTGGGGTTCTTTGGGACGCTCAGGCTCCGTTCGCGGCAGGAATTGCGGCTGCAGGCCTCGGAGCGTCGCTATCGGTCCCTGTTCGGGTCGATGCTTGAAGGGGTGCTCTATTGCCGGATCGTCGATGACGAAGAGGGCAAGCCTTCGGATTTTGTGTTTCTGGACATGAATCCCGCCGCTGAAACCATGTTGGGCTTGTCCAGGGAGATGCTCCTCGGGCGAACCGTTCTGGATGTCTTCCCCGATGACGGTGACGAGCTCCAGAAATGGATCGACTATTTCGGGACCGTGGCCCGGACGGGCCGGACCCGCAGTTCCGAGATGTTCTACAAACAACGGGAGCGGTGGTTCCTGTTGCGGGGGTTCAGCTGGAAGACTGGCTCCTTTGCCATCTCGTTCACCGACATCACCGAGCAGCGCAAGACCGAGCAGGAGCATCGACGTTTGGCACTGCTCGACCCGCTGACCGAGCTCCCCAACCGCCGCCTGTTCCGGGATCGGCTTGACCAGGCCTTGGCCCGGTCAGATCGCACGGGTCAGAAATGCGCGGTCCTGTATCTGGACCTGAATGACTTCAAGGCCGTCAACGACAACCATGGCCATGCCTTTGGGGACGTGGTCCTGTCCGAAGTGGCGGACCGACTGCGTTCCTGCATGCGGCGTTCGGACACCCTGGCGCGCATCGGCGGCGATGAGTTCGTGGCCGTGATCCCAGAGATCACGGAGATTGCCGAGGTCGCGGTGGTGGCCGGGAAGATCAAGCATTCCATGTCCCGGCCTTTCAGTTTTGGTGACCGCGTGGTCATGGTGGGGGTCAGCATCGGGGTCAGCATCTATCCTGACCACGGTGCGGATGCCGGGACGATCCTGCTGCGCGCCGATGCGGCCATGTATTCCGGAAAGGGTGACAAGAGCAGGCCGTTTGTGCTGTATGAAGCGTAGCGGTTGAACTGATTGGGTCCGCTGCTGGCCATGGGGCGGGCGGGCGTCGTTTCGTGCTGTGGTCATTGCCAACCTGCCTGGAGAGTCATGCCTGAAGACACCTCCCCCGAATACCGTACTGAACAGGACTGCCTTGGCCCGGTGAGGGTCCCCGCCGACAAGCTGTGGGGCGCACAGACTGAGCGTGCCTTGAAGCACTTTGATTATGGCGAGGAGCGGATGCCGCTGGAGATCATCCACGCGTTGGCCATCATCAAGATCGCCGCCGCGCGGGTCAACAGTGAGCTGGGTCTGATTCCGGCCGATGTGGCTGAGCTTGTGGAACGCGCTGCCGCCGAGGTCGCCTCGGGCAAGCTGGATGAACATTTTCCCTTGAAGATCTGGCAGTCGGGCAGCGGCACCCAGACCAACATGAACATCAACGAAGTGCTGGCCAATCGCGCGGCACAGTTGGCGGGAGCGGAGCTTGGCCGCAAGGACCCCGTGCATCCCAACGACCACGTCAACCGTTGCCAGTCCACCAACGACGTCATTCCCACGGCCATCCACATGGCCGCGGCCCAGATCCTGACCAGCAAGCTGCTGCCCGCCCTGGAACGCTTGGGCAGCGTCCTGGGGGACAAGACCGAGTCTTTTGCCGGGATCATCAAGATCGGCCGCACCCACCTGCAGGACGCCGTGCCCCTGTCCCTGGGGCAGGAGTTCTCGGGCTACGCCGCCCAGATCAAGGGCGCGATCATGGGACTGCACGGCGTGATGGACGGCCTGCTGATGGTGCCCCTGGGGGGGACAGCCGTGGGCACGGGCTTGAATTCCCATCCACGATTCGCCGCGTTGGCAATGAAGCAGCTTGGGGAATTGACGGGCACTGCGTTTGTGATTTCGGAGAACCGTTTTGCTCAACTGGCCGCTCACGACGAGCTGGTGGCGGCCTCGGGGGCGGTGCGCCGGACCGCCGTGGCGCTGATGAAGATCGCCAACGATATCCGTTGGCTTGGTTCCGGCCCGCGCTGCGGCATCGGAGAGATCAGGCTGCCCGCCAACGAGCCGGGGTCGAGCATCATGCCCGGCAAGGTCAACCCCTCCCAGTGTGAGGCCCTGACCATGGTTTGCGTGCAGATCATGGGCAAGGATGTGGCCATGGGCATGGCCGGTTCCCAGGGCAATTTCGAGCTGAACGTCTATAAGCCGCTCATGGGATATTGCCTGCTGTCTTCCCTGAAGGTCCTGGCGGGTGCCGTGGTGGCATTCACCGAGCATTGCGTCAGCGGCATCGAGGCCGACGAGGTGCGCATCGCCAGCGTGGTGGACAGGTCGTTGATGCTGGTCACGGCCCTGGCCCCGGCCATCGGCTACGACCGTGCGGCCGAAGTCTCCAGGCTGGCGCTCACGCGGGATGCCACGCTGCGTGAGATCTGCCTTGAACTTGAGATCCTGGACGCCGAGACCTTTGATCGTCTGACCGACCCTTCTTCCATGATCGGGCCGAGGGAGTGACTGTTCCCTCTCAGCACTGAGAGCTGTGGGTTTCCCCCTGCAAGAGGCTGTGTTACAGCTTGTTGATGGGAATTGCCTCATGCTATGAAATGGGGTAACAGCGGCACGCGGAACGGGGGCATCCCCGCTCCAAACCGGGACACGGAGCAGAGAAGCACATGGCACCCACCCCCAGCAGAATCCAATATATCGACGGCATTCGCTTCAAGCGCATCCTGTTCGCCGCCGCCGAGCGATTGATCGAAAACTATCGCCATCTCGACGAGATCAACGTCTTCCCCGTGCCCGATGGCGACACCGGCAGCAACATGGCCGGGACCATGCGTTCCATCGTGGATGGTTCCGCCGAGGCCCTGGACGAATCCATCGAGGCCATGAGCAATATCATCGCCGAGGCCGCCCTGTTGGGCGCGCGCGGCAACTCCGGCGTGATCCTGGCGCAGTTCTTCTGCGGGTTTGCCGAGGGCGTGAAGGATTTGGTGCGCGTCACCCCGCAGCAGTTCGCCGACGCCATGACCCGTGCTTCCGAGCGGGCCATCGAGGCCATGTCCTCGCCCCAGGAAGGCACCATTCTTACGGTCATCACCGACTGGGCCGAACATCTGGGGCAGAACTGCCACAAGTACCGTGATTTCCCCGAGTTGCTGCATGATTCCCTGAATCGCGCCCAGCAGTCTTTGAAGGAAACGACCCAGAAGCTGGCGGCCTTGAAGGCTGCTGGAGTGGTGGACGCCGGTGCTCAGGGCTTCGTGTACCTGCTGGACGGGATTGTCGATTTCGTGGAGCGTGGCCGCCTGGACCGCAAGACCGAGAAGGAAATGCTGGTCGGCAGCCCAGGCCCCAGCGGCAGGATTCAGGAGCGAGTGGCCGTGGAGGACCTGACCTTTCGCTATTGCACCGAATGTCTGGTGCGCGGCAAGGGCATCGACCGTGACCGCCTGCGTGAGCGATTGGTTTCCCTGGGCGACAGCCTGATTGTTGCCGGAACCGAGACCGTGGTCCGGGTGCATATTCACACCAATGAGTCCCAGTCAGTTTTCGGGATCGCCGAGGGTTTCGGCACGGTCAGCCGCCGCAAGGTGGATGACATGCTCAAGCAGCATCAGGACCTGGTGACCAAAGCCCGCCAGCGCGTGGGCATCGTCACGGACTCCTGCTGCGACCTGCCTGAGGAATTCCTGATCGACCATGGCATCCACTTTGCGCCGCTGACCTTGACCCTGGACGGGACGGAATACCTGGACAAGATCGACATCAGCACCGCTGAGTTCAATGACCGGCTGAAGATGTCCCACTCGGCCAAGACCTCCCAGCCCGCCCCTATCCATTTCAAGAATATTTATACCGAGCTGCTGGGCCAGTACGAGGAGCTGATCTCCATCCACGTGGTGGCCGGGTCCAGCGGCACGTATCAGGCCGCTGCCAACATGGGCCGCCAGGTGGACGCCAAGCGCATCACCGTGCTGGACGGCAACTCCGTGTCCGTGGCCCTGGGGCTGGTGGTGCGCGAGGCCGCCCTGGCCGCCGGACTGGGCATGAGCGCTGCCGAGGTGACCGCCATAGCCAAAGACGCCATCGAGAAGGTGCGCGTGTTCGTGAGCATGGACACCCTGGATTTCGCCGTGCGTGGCGGGCGCATGAGCAAAAACCAGGGACTGCTTGCCAAGGCTCTGCGTATCAAGCCTGTGCTGACCTTCAATCGCGAAGGCAAGGCCGAGGTGGTGGCCAAGGCACTGGGCACCCGCCTGGCCGAGCGCAAGCTGATGGGCGAGTTGCGGGCCTATGGCGCGGGCAGGCAGAACCTGCGTTTTGCCATCGCTCACGTAGCCGCCGAGGCGACCGCTATCCGTTACCGCAAGCTGATCTGGAACGAGTTTGGGGTGGAACCGCAGTTCGTGCTGGAGGCCTCGCCCGTGCTGGGCTGCTACTCGGGCCTGGGGGCCTGCGCCGTGGCGGTCTTGGGCGACTGATTTCGTAACTGGGTCTGCCTTGGATTTGTGAATTTGAAGGCCGCCGTTCCTCTCGGAGCGGCGGCCTTCTTAATGGCGTGTATCAGCTTGTGTTACTTGAGCCAGGAATCCACGGTCTCGGGGAATTCCTTGATGAAGCGCTTGGCGTTCTCGTAACGGTCCGAGCCGGGCTCCTGGTTCCAGGCCATGAGCGTCTGCATCTGCGTGGCGTCCTTGTACTCGAACTTGTCCAGGAAGGCGTAGACCTCGGGCATGTCCTTGTCCAGGCCCTTGCGCACGACGGTGTCGATATGCTCTTCGCCACCCAGGGTGCCCTTGGGGTCGGCCAGGTACTTCAAGTTCTACTTGCCGAACATCCAATGCGGGGACCAGGCGGTGACGACCACCCATTCATTGTTCTTGATGGCGTTGGCCAGGGTGGCGGTCATGGTGGCGCCGCTGCCTTCCATCAGCTCCAGCTTGAGGTCGTAGTCTTTGATGGTCTTCTCGGAGAGGCGCATCAGGCCGGCACCAGGATCGATGCCGATGACCTTGCCGTCGAACTTGTCAGCGTACTTGTTCAGGTCGGCGATGGAATCGATGGTGACGTAGGAGGGGACGGCCCAGCCCAGTTTGGCCCCGCCCACGATGGGGCCGAGGTTCACGACCTTGTCCTTGACCTTGGCCAGATAGTCGGCGTGGGTCACGGGCAGCCATGCGGTGACCATGCCGTCCACGTCGCCGGTGCCAGTGGCCTGCCACATGGCGGCGGCGGCAACGGGGATGATCTCCACTTCGTAGCCCATCTTCTCTTGCAGAACGGCCTGCACCAGATTGGTGCTGGCTGCGGCGCAATCCCATTCGACGTAGGCGATCTTGACCTTGTCCTTGCCAGCGAAGGCGGGGACGGCCAAGGCGGTGATGAGCAGCGCCATGGCGATGATGTTCAGTGTTCTTTTAAGCATGAAACCTCCGGGTCTCTGGTTATGGTTGAATTATTTGTTTGCTCCGACCTTTTGGAGCACTCGGTCCAGGATGATGGCCACGATGACGATGCCGATGCCCGCCTCGAAGCCGTGGCCCATCTGCAGGCGCTGGATGGCCTTCCAGACCTCGCCTCCCAAGCCCTTGGCGCCGATCATGGCGGCGACGACGACCATGGACAGGGCCAGCATGACGGTCTGGTTCACGCCCGCCATGATGGTGGGCATGGCCAGGGGCAGCTCCAGTTTGACCAGCCGTTGCCAGCGGTTGGAACCGAAGGCCTCGGCGCATTCCACCAGTTCCGAGGGCACCTGTTTGACGCCCAGGCAGGTCAGGCGGATGGCCGGGGGCATGGCGAAGATGACGGTGGAAAAGATGGCCGCGACCTTGCCCAGCCCGAAGAACGGGATGGCCGGGATCAGGTATACGAAGGCCGGCATGGTCTGCATCACGTCCAGGACCGGCATCACCATTCGGTAGGCGGTGCGGTTCATGGCTGCGGCGATGCCCAGCGGAATGCCGATGGAGATGGTCACCACGGTTGAAATCAGGACCAGGGCGATGGTGCTCAGCGTGGCTTCCCACAGGCCCAGGTTCCAGATCAGGCCCAGACCCAGCAGGGTCAGCATGGTGATGCCCTTGTTGCCTCGGGTGAGCTTGTAGGCCAGGGCAGCGGCGATGAGGATGAACAGCCACGGGGGCAGACTCATCATGCCGTCTTCCACCACATCCAGGAGGCTGCTCAGGGCTACGGAAAAGGCCTTGGTGGCGAAGGAGAAGTGCTCCACCAAAAAATTGATGAAAGTTTCAATGATCTTGCCGAGAGGGAATTTCGGGATGGATATCATCTTAGTTGCCTCCTCGTTCCGCGATGGCGCCCAACAGGGTGCCGCGCACGATCACGCCCTTGAATTTTCCGTTGGGGCCCGTGACGGGCAGCGGGTGGGGCAGGTCGTGGATGATCTGGATCAGTTCCGCGGCTGGGGTGTCCAGGGAGACTTCCTTGAAGTCCCGGAGCAGGATGGACTCGATGTCGTTGCTGCCGCGCTCGCGCAGGGCGGCGCAGTCCTCGATGGTCACGATGCCTGCGGGTCTGAGTTCCCTGTCCAGAAAGAACAGTGAGCCGATGGCGTTCTGCTTCATCTTGCGGATGGCGGAACGCGGGCCGTCCGTGCCGAGATAGGCCACGGCCTCGGACTTCTTCATGACCATCTCCGCAGTCAGGACCTTGGTGATGTCCACGTCTTCCACAAAGCGCTCCACATATTCCGTGGCCGGTTCGGTGAGGATTTCCTCGGGGGTGCCCACCTGGACGATGCGTCCGTCCTTCATGAGCACGATGCGGCAGCCCAGCTTCAAGGCCTCATCCAGATCGTGGCTGATGAACAGGATGGTCTTTTTCATCTCGTCCTGGAGATTGATCAGTTCATCCTGCATGTCGCGGCGGATGAGGGGATCAAGGGCCGAAAAGGCCTCGTCCATGAGCAGGATGTCCGGGTCCATGGCCAGGGCGCGGGCCAAGCCTACGCGCTGCTGCATGCCCCCGGAAAGCTGTTTTGGGAATGAGTTTTCATAGCCCTCAAGGCCGACGAGTTTCAGGGCGTTCTCAGCCTTCTCGCGGCGCGTGTCGGCGTCCATCCCCTGGATTTCAAGGCCATATTCGGTGTTCTGGCAGACCGTGCGATGCGGGAACAGGGCGAAATTCTGAAAGACCATGCCCAGTTTATCCTGTCTCAGGGTGCGCAGCTCCTTGCGATCCAGGGAAAGGATGTCCACGCCATCGACCATGATCTTGCCCGAGGTGGGCTCGATCAGGCGGTTGATGCAGCGCACCAGGGTGGACTTGCCGCTGCCCGACAGGCCCATGACCACCACGATTTCGCCTTCCTCAACGCTGAAGGAGGCGTTGTCCACGCCGACGCTTTGGCCGGATTTCTTGTGGATTTCTTCCTTTGAGACACCTTGCTTCAGGAGCTCCAGGGCTTTGTCGGGGGCGTTCCCGAATATTTTATACAAATTCTCTACTACGATTTTGGGCATTGATTCTCCGGGCTGTGGTCAAAGGCAAAGGACCCATCGTCTCGCCTACGAGGCGGGCCGGATTCCGTGCATGGGAAAGATATTGGTGTTGAGGGCAGTCTACAGCGAAGAGTCGAGGGGATATCTAACCCTGAGTCCGCGGGGAAGCGTTTGCCGGCAGCGACAGTAAGGCGTGGGGGTGGAACCGCGTTCGTTGTAGCTGCTCTGGATGGGCTTTACGTGTTCTTCAGTATCTTTCGGATTCATGCTGTTCTGATGGAAGATGCTGAATGTGGTCTTGTGCGTTGTGATGATAATCGCTCTGTTGTTTCAACGCTATTAAATCAATAAGGCATAACGTTGTATAATGTGATTTTTAGTTATTTCAATGAATTGTTTCGAGGCGTGAAGCCACTTATTTGGCGAATTGCTCGATCTTTTATTATCTAATTGATTACGTCCTGAAAGTCAAATGCATTTGATATCTGGATTTAATACAGATTATGGGCGTGCACGTTTGGTTGGCCAGTTGGAGCCGCGCTGAGGGGCATCAGGCTTGAGAAAAGTCCAATATGGTCGATGATCCTCGAAAATGCTCCCTCAGGCTTAACGATGGGTCGGGGTCACGGCTTGGCCACGGAAAAGGCCTCCTCCCGGTGGGGAAGAGGCCTGTAATCATTGTCTCTACGACTTTTGGCTTACAGTTCTTTCACCGCCTGGGCGATCTCCTGGATGGCCTTTTTGGCGTCCTCGAAGTACATCAGGGCGTTGTCCGCCGCGAACAGCGGGTTGGGGATCATGGCGAATCCTGGCGAGAGGCTGCGTTTGATGACCACCACGGTGTGGGCCTTGTCCACGTCGATGATGGGCATGCCCGCGATGGGGCAGCTGGGGTCTGTCTTGGCCAGGGGGTTGACCACGTCGTTGGCCCCCAGGACGATGCACACGTCCACCTGATTCATCTCGGGGTTGATGGCGTCCATCTCTCTGAGCTTGTCATAGGGCACCTCGGCTTCGGCCAGGAGCACGTTCATATGCCCCGGCATGCGGCCTGCCACCGGATGGATGGCGAACTCCACCTGGGTTCCCCGGGCTTCCAGCAGGTTCATCAGGTCGCGCACGGCGTGTTGGGCCTGGGCCACGGCCATGCCGTAGCCGGGGACGATGACCACGCGACGTGCGCCGTCCATGATCATGGCGACTTCCTCGCCCGAGGTGGCCTTGACCTTGCCCGCGTACACGTCGTCTGAGCTGACCGTGGATTCGCCGGGTCCGAGCGCACCACCGAACAGGACGTTGACCAGGGAACGGTTCATGGCCTTGCACATGATCTTGGTCAGGATGACGCCCGAGGCTCCCACCAGGGACCCTGCGATGATCAGCACGTTGTTTTGCAGCACGAAGCCGGTGGCTGCGGCTGCAAGCCCGGAGTAGGAGTTCAGCAGCGCGATGACCACGGGCATGTCCGCGCCGCCGATGGCCACGGTCAGAAGCAGGCCCAGCACGGCGGCGGCTGCGACCATTATCCAGTAAAGGTTCACGTTTTCCGGTTGCAGGACCATGGCCACGCCCAGGCCCACGGTGACGATGGCCACCAGCAGGTTGACGATGCGCTGTCCGGGGAAGGCTGTGGCCCCTTCCAGAAACAGCCGTTGCAGTTTGGCATAGGCGATGAAGCTGCCGAAGAAGGTCACGCTGCCGATGATGCCCGAGGCCGCCGTGGCAATGAGCATCTGGTAGTCGTGGGCGGGGTCGATTCCGGCGGCGGACAGAGCCTTGGAGGCTACACCCCCGGGCAGTGCACCCATGATTTCCAGGTACGCCGCTCCGGCCACCAGCACCGAAGCGCCGCCGCCGAAGCCGTTGAACACGGCCACCAGTTGCGGCATGTCCGTCATCTTGATCTTCATGGCCAGTATCGCGCCGATGAGGGCGCCCACGGCCACTCCGGCGATGATGTACTCAAAGGTCAGGATGTTTCTGTCCACCAGAGTGGCGACCACCGCGATGAGCATGGCCAGCCCCGAATAGGCGTTGCCGCGCACGGCGGTGCGTGGGGACGTCAGCCCCTTGATGCCCAAAACGAACAGCACCGAAGCCAGCAAGTAGGCGAGGTTGATGATATTGACGTTCATGACCGGCCACCTTTCTTTTTGAACATGTCGAGCATGCGGTGGGTGACCATGAATCCGCCGACCACGTTGATGGTGGCGAAGATCAGGGCGGAAACCCCGAGCACGGTGGTCAGCAGGGTGTGCTCGCTGCCCGAGGAGAGCAGGGCACCGATGATGGTGATGCCCGAGATGGCGTTGGTTCCGGACATCAGCGGAGTATGCAGGGTTGGCGGGACCTTGGTGATGATCTCGAATCCCACGAAAATCGCCAGTACGAAGATGGTCAGTCCAATGACGAAAACTTCCATGAATTGTCCTCCTGCGCGTCGGAGCCGCCGCGAGGCTCCTGTCGGCATTGTCGCCGCGTTCGTCGCAATGCCTTGTGTCTGCGTGCACGTCGGTCCCGGTTTATCCCCGGGGGTAACGCGAGTTGCCGGCGGTTTGTCGAGGCCTCGGCGGGTCCTCGGGCATTCTTGCGCGTACTTTCGCTATTAGTTGTTGCTGTTAAGCTGTTTTTTCCAGCTTTTCCAGGATCATGGGATGCACGACGTTGCCGCCGCGCGTGACCATGGTGCCCCGGACGATTTCGTCATCCTTGTCGATGTCCACGAGGCCGTCCTTGGACATATTCAACAGCAGTGTGCTGATGTTTCTGGCGTACATCCGTGAGGCGTCGCTGCACATCTGCGAGGGCAGGTCCGTGGGCCCGAAGATCTTGACTCCGTGGGCCTCGACCATCTCGTCCGGCCGGGTCAGGTCGCAGTTGCCGCCGCCCGCGGCGGCCAGGTCCACGATGACCGATCCCGGGGCCATGCCCTTGACCATCTCTTCGGTGACCAGGATGGGTGCGGCCCGTCCGGGAATGGCGGCGGTGGTGATGACCACGTCGCTGGCCGCCACCACGCGCGACATCAGTTCGCGTTGTTTGCGGTAGAACTCCTCGTCCATGGCCTTGGCATAGCCGCCCTTGTCCTCGGAGTCTTCAGAGTCCAGTTCCATCTCCACGAACTTGGCACCCAGGCTTTGGACCTGCTCCTTGACGGCGGGGCGCACGTCGTAGGCCTCGACCACCGCTCCGAGCTTGCGCGCCTGGGCAATGGCCATCAGTCCGGCAACGCCCACGCCGATGATGAATACCTTGGCCGGCGGGATGGTGCCCGCAGCGGTCATCATCATGGGGAACATCTTGGGCAGGTTGCCCGCGGCCAGGAGCACTGCCTTGTAACCCGCCAGGGTGGCCATGGACGACAGGGCGTCCATGCTCTGGGCGCGGGAGATGCGTGGGATGAGTTCCATGGAGAACAGCACGGCACCGGTTCCGGCCACGGCCTGGGTGATGGCCGGGTCGGTGAAAGGTTCGGTCAGGCCGATGACGATCTGTCCCTGGCGCAGCATGGCGATGTCGGCGCTGCCCGCCTCGGGATTGGCTCCCGGGGTGCGCACCTGAAGGATCACATCGGCCCGGGCGTAGAGGTCGGCCCGGTCGGGGACGATTTCGGCCCCCTTGTCCTGATAGGCTGCATCAAGGCAACCGGCGGCGGTCCCGGCATCCTGTTCCACAAGCACGGTGAAACCCGCCTTGACCAATATGGGAAGGGCGGAGGGAACCAGGGCCACTCGCCGTTCGCCGGGATGAGTTTCCTTGGGCACTGCGAGAATCATGGGGGTACGCACTCCTTATCGGTAAAAGGTCTCAATGGATCATCGTCTAGCTATATACTGGTTTTGCTGAAATAGCCATATTGGGAGGGGTGATGGACAGCAACTCAACAGCACTTCGGGCTTTGACATGTCAGACCTGAGGTTTTACATATGGCGGTCATCGGTGTGGGTGCATCATGATTATTCAAGGAGAAGCGTATGTCGTATACCATCAAGGATATTTTGAGAATCCAGGTAGCCCCTGCCCTGGGATGCACCGAGCCGGTGGCCATCGCCCTGGCCGCTGCCGCCGCCACTTCCCTGTTGCCCGAGGGCGAGATCGAGAAGGTGGAATTGTGGATCGATCCCAATGTCTACAAAAACGGTCTGGCCGTGATCATTCCTGGGACCGGGGGGTTGTCCGGCCTGGACACTGCGGCGGCCCTGGGTTGCGCGGGAGGGGATCCGGCGCTGGGGCTGGAGGTTCTGGCTCCAGTGGATGAGGCCGTCACGGCCCGGGCCATGGCCCTGCTGGAGGCGAGGCTGGTGGCCGTGACCCTGCTTCATGAACAGGTCGGTCTGTTTGTGCGCGTCCGGGTGGAGCGCGGCGGTTCCAGCGCCGAGGCCGTCATCGAGGGTGTCCACGACAACATCACGGCCTTGATCCTGAATGGTGTGGCCGTGACGGGGCACCCGCTGCTGGGTGACGAGGTCGCGGGCGGCAGAAATGAGCAAGCGGAAATGGAATCCTGGCTCAAGGAACGCACGTTGTCCGAACTCATCGGGTTGCTGGATGGGCTGGACGACGAGGATCTTGCATTTCTGGAAGAGGGGGTGCAGCACAACCTGCGTCTGGCCGAGCACGGGCTGAAGTTCGATGCTGGCATGGGGGTCGGCAAGACCCTGGACCGGCTGGTGCGCCAGCGGCTCCTGAAACGCGACATGATCCAGGCGGCGAAGATCCTGACCTCTGCGGCAGCGGATGCGCGCATGGGCGGGGTCAAACTGGCGGCCATGAGTTCCGCGGGCAGTGGCAATCACGGTCTGACGGCCATCCTGCCCATCCAGGCCGTGGCCGAGTTTGCGGAATGCACGGATACCGAACGGCAGCGGGCCATTGCTCTGTCCCATGTCGTGACGGCCTATGTGAAGGCCTTTACCGGACGCCTGTCTGCCGTGTGCGGGTGTTCCGTGGCCGCGGGCGCGGGCGCGGCCGCCGGGGTGACGTTTCTCCTGGGTGGTGGCGCGCAGCACATCGCCGGGGCCATCAAGAATTTGACTGAGGATCTGGCCGGGGTGATCTGTGACGGGGCCAAGGCCGGTTGCGCCCTCAAATTGGCCACGGCCGCGGGTTCCTCCGTGCAGGCGGCGTTGTTCGCCCTACAGGGCGTGAATGTGGATTCCGGGGACGGCATCATGGGCTCCTCGCCCGAGAAGACGATGCAGAACCTCGGTACACTCTCCACCCAGGGCATGATCGAGACCGACCGCACGATCCTGCGCATCATGCTGGAAAAGCAGTTCACCGAGCTGTAGGGCGCATCTCCGGGCCTGCGCTGCGAGGATCCCTGGAGCGTCGCAATGTTCAAAGCATCGCCCCCGACATTTGTCGGGGGCTTTTCTGTTGGTCAAACCAAAAGGATTGTCGACGGTGTCCATTGCGGGGCCTCGCCTGTCCACAACAGGGTGGGCATCCCCAAGGCGATCCTGCAGGTGTCCGGAGTCTTGGCCTGAGTCTTCAGGGTGAATTCAGCGGGGCATGGGAACTGTCCGGGCTGTGAGGATTGCTCCTCAGGCAGGGGTGACAAGCATCGCTGCAAAAAAGATTGTAAAAACAAGGTGTTTTGGGTTCAGCGCTCTGTGTTTCTGTCGATGAGATGTGTTGAGCGCGCAGTGCTGGGGCTGCGCGGGCGGCCATCGTGTCGTGTGCAGACAACCGTTCAGCCAAGGGAGGCAGTTACCCGTAGCAAAAAGATTGGAATGAACAGTGTGGCTGTGCTATGATAACGTTCTGTAGCCATCCCTTTTATCATCGTCTGGATTCAGACCTCATGTGGTTCGGTTGGGATGGGTTCTCTTATCTGGGAAAATAAGTAGGGAGGCTTTCTATGCTCCGGCAAATCAGCATCGGGGTGCGCATCTATCTGGTTCTTGCAGTGATGGTGTTCTTCATTGGAGGGACCGTCGCGGCGTTTCTTGTCAATTCGACGACGATCAAGGACATCAGTGTCCAGCAGGTCAATGACCGCATGCTGTCGGGCCAAAAGGAAAAGCTGCAGGTGGCCACCAAGTCCCTGGCCGAATCCATCGGCGAGATGATCAAGGGTGTCGAAGATGATGGGCTGCGGCTGGAAATGGTCCGCAAGGCAGTGGACCCGATCCGTTACGAAGAGGACAAGTCCGGTTATTTCTTCGTGTACGAGGAGACCACGGTGGTCACCGTTCCGCCCAAGCCCGCCCTGCAGGGCAAGGACATGTCCGCATCCAAGGATGTCAACGGCGTTTTCTTTGTTCAGGAACTGGCCAAGCAGGCCAGCCAGGGCGGCGGCTTCGTGCTGTACGTCTTCGGCAAACCCGGTGCGGGTGACCAGCCGAAGTTGGCCTATGCCCAAATGATTACCGGCACAAATTACTGGATCGGCACCGGCGTCTATATCGACAATATCGATGCGGCCAAGGCCGAGGTCAGCGGGATCATCGCAGATGTGGTCAGTTCCAACACGACCTGGGTGGTCGGGGTGCTGATGGCGATCTTCCTGGTCGGTGTGCTGCCGATGTCCTGGCTCATCGTCAGGAGCATCACCGGGCCCATTGTCCAGTCCACGGACGCAGCGGGTGAGATCGCTGGCGGCAACTACGACCTCCACTTGGAGATCAAGGGGCGGGACGAAGCCTCCAAGCTGCAACAGGCCTTGAACACCATGGCTTCGACGTTGCTGCAAAATATCGAGGAGATCACGGCCAAGACCCAGGATGCCGAGGACAAGGCCCGTGCCGCGGAAGTGGCCAAGGGCGAGGCCGAGGAAGCCACCCGCATGGCCAAGACCGCCAAGGCTGAAGGCATGTTCCAGGCCGCCCTGCGTCTTGAAGAGGTTGTGGAGCGTATCTCTGCCGCTACGGAAGAGATCTCCGTCCAGGCCGACGAGATCTCCAGCGGCACCGATGTGCAGCGTGAACGCCTCCAGACCACGGCCACGGCCATGGAAGAGATGAACGCCACGGTGCTTGAAGTCGCCCGTAATGCGGGTGACGCCGCCCAGAATGCCGAGGGAGCCCAGGAAAAGGCCCGCCAGGGAGCCGAGATTGTCAACAAGTCCGTGAGCGCCATGAATACGACCCGCGCGCAGACGACGTCCCTGCAAGACAGCATGAACGCCTTGGGCGTTCAGGCAGAAGCCATTGGCAATATCATGGGAGTGATCTCCGACATCGCGGACCAGACCAACCTCTTGGCCCTCAACGCCGCCATTGAGGCCGCACGTGCGGGCGATGCCGGTCGCGGGTTCGCCGTGGTGGCCGACGAGGTGCGTAAGTTGGCCGAAAAGACAATGAGCGCCACCAAGGAAGTCGGGGATTCCATTGAGGCTATCCAGCGGGTCGCCAGCGAGAACATCTCGGGCATGAAGACCGCCGTGGTCGATCTGGAACGTGCTTCGGAATTGTCCAACGAGTCCGGGACCGTGCTCAAGGAGATCGTCACAGGCACCGAGGAAAGCGCCAAGCAGATCCAGAGCATCGCCACGGCAGCCGAAGAGCAGTCTGCCGCCAGCGAGGAGATCAATCAAGCCATTGACGAGATCAACAACATCGCTGTTGAGACCTCCAGGGGCGTGGAAGAGTCCGCCATTGCCTTGCGCGAACTGGCCGAGCAGGCCGGGAAGCTCAATGCCCTGGTGGCCGAACTGAAGGCCGAAGGCCAGCAGAAGTAGGCCCTCGTCTCTGGCGCAAAAGATGAAAAGAGGCCCCCGCCGTTACGGCGGGGGCCTTTGCTGTTTGGCTCGTGTGGACGGATCAGTTCCGTGGGTGCATGGGCAGGCGGATGGAAAAGGTGGTACCGACCCCCGGTGTGGATTCCACGGAGAACTGTCCACCGTGATTCTGGGTGATGATGAAATACGAGACCGAGAGGCCCAATCCGGTACCAACTCCCGGGGGCTTGGTGGTGAAGAAGGGTTCGAAGATGCGTTTGCGGGTATCCTGGGTCATCCCCGGCCCGTTGTCCTCCACCTCGATGATCGCCTGGTCGCCGTCCCGGTGCGTCCTGATGATGATGGTGGGTTCAATGCCCGGTTTCGGGCTTTCGGCCATGGCGTAGGTGGCGTTCTTGATCAGGTTGAACAGGACCTGTTCAACCTCGGTGTGGGCGCAGGTGACCTGGTCGAGATCGCGATCGTACTCGCGGATGATCCGGACTTTCTTGAAATCATAATTCTTTTTGAGATCGTAATCGCTGGCGGCCAGATCCAGGACCGAGTCGGCCAGGACGTTGACACTGCATGGGGCCATGCTGGTCCCGCTCTTGCGGCTGAAGTCCAGCATGTTGGAGACGATTTTGGCGGCGCGCTGCCCGGACTCCTGGATGCCGTTCAGCATTCTGCGGATGCCCCGTCTTTCCAGATACTCCTGGATCTGCTCCATGGTGCAGCCGAGGTCCTGCGCGACCTGTAGGTTTGCGGGCAGGTCGGAAGCCGTGCGCCGCAGGATATTCTGGGTGCCCTGCAGGATACCGCCCAGGGGGTTGTTGATTTCGTGGGCCATGCCCGCTGCCAGTCCGCCCACAGACATCATCTTCTCGGTCTGGACCATCATCTCGTCGATCCTCACCCGGTCCGTGACGTCGTCGACACGGATCACGGCACCCAGCACCCCGCTGCCCATCAGTGGGAAGACGGTGATGTCATTGTAGTGAAGCTCTCCCCCGATCTGCCTGAGTAGGCGAGGGGTGGACAGGACGGTCTTTTCACGGATGGCGCGAAGCACGTTTTTCATTTCCGGGGCGAGCACGGGATGGACCTGTTCCAGGGTCTTGCCCTGGGCGGAGGCGGCGCTGATTCCGGTCAAGCGCTCGGCTTCGAGGTTCCACTGGGTCACGCGGCCCTGAGTATCTACGCCCACGAGGACCGAAGGCATGGAATTGATGGTGCTCTGCAACATGTTCTGAAGCCTGAGCAACTCCTGTTCGGCGAGTTTGCGATTGGTAATGTCGAAGATGGCGCTGGTGAAGTATTCCGGGTGGCCGCCCTTCCAAGATACGCCCTGTCCTTTCTCTGACACCCAGTGCAGCCCCCCCGAGGCGTCCAGAATCCTGTATTCCAGTGAGTAGTCCGAGCCCTTGATCAGGGCCTCGGCGACGGTGGCGCGGACCCGGAGGCGGTCTTCCGGGTGCACGACCTGGTGCAGGAAGTCCACCTTGCCGGTCATGAAATCCCGCGCCGGGTGGCCCGTGATTTCCTCCACGGGGTCACTGATGAACAGGGCCGTCCATTGGCTGTCGTTGACGCTGTGGAGAACAGCTCCGGGGATGTTCTCCACCAGGGATCGGAATTTTTCCTCGCTGTTCCCCAGCTCTCCCAGAGCGGTCTCCAGTTCTGCCGTCCGTTTGCTGACCCTGGATTCCAGGGTGCGGTTCATGTCCAACAAGCGTAAAAAGAGCCAGATGCCCCCCAGGAAGAGGATCAGGCAGAGCAGGATATAGAGGTGAATGTAGATGGTCCGCGACAGCCACAGGACGCTGATGGTGCCGATGGTCCGCTCTTCGTGGCGAATATTCGTGGTGATGGTGTGGCTGCGGATGAGCCCCATGGCCGTGAGTAGGGTTTCAACCTTGCTCAGAGGGGGGCCTTCGATCATCAGGAAGGTCTTGCCCAGGTCGTCCTTGACGACCAGCCATTCGTAGCCTGATGAGTCAGCGGCCAGTTGCAGGTAGGCCAGGGCGCTGGAGTCCTCGAACGTCCACAGGGCGTTGGCGATGACCTGGGCATGGTTTTCGACCTGAAGACGCGCATTATCCAGAGATTTTTGCTGCCAAAGGGCAACAAAGGCCGCAAAGGCCAGGGCCGAGATGATGCAGATGGTGATGAAGCGTTTGGAAAATCTCACTGACGAGTCCCTGGTGCCCCTTCAACGTTGGTGGGTACGTTTGGATTGTATGAAATACAGCAGGGTTCTTTGAACTGCATATTTCAATTTAACCTTAGTTTTGGGCGGTTGGCAATCACGGAGGTAACGGGTGGTCTGCACCATCATTTGTGAGATGGCCCTGCCGTGAAGTGGGGGCGGTGTGGTTGAGCACCGGAGGAATAGATGCAGGGAGGGGCCGTGGGCAAGGGGCATGGCGAATGTGAGCATCTCTGAGGTTGAGAGAACGCTACTGTGTGCAAACTGAGTTCAGATTGCGCACAAAAAAGGTGCTTTTTGGCAGATTTTGTAGAATAGAAAAAGGGCTGATATGGTTGTTACACCGTATCAGCCCTTGATTTCCTTGGCTCCCCAGCACGGACTTGAACCGCGAACCTAGTGATTAACAGTAGTGTGGCGGTTGGCTTAGACAAACGCTTCCCAGGTGCAGCGGGCGCAAAACGGTCGCATCACGCCTTTTTATTCCCCAAATCGACCAGCCCCAAATTGACCGCCTTCAGGGCCTTGGCGAGGTGGTCATGGGTGGCGTGGGTGTAGATGGACGCCGTGCTGGTCTGGGCGTGGCCGAGCATGTCCGCAATGGTCCGTTCGGACTGTCCATCCATGGCGAGGATCGCACCGAGGGTGTGGCGGAGGCTATGCAGGTGCAGGTGGCCGTACCCGGCGTCGCGGAGGCTTTGCTTGATCTTGTGGGTGATGGTGTCGGGGTGTTCCCAGCGGTTGAAAATCCTGCGGCCGTCAACGAGGTCCATGGACATGAGCACGGCCCGGAACATCGGGTGCATGGGAATCCACTGGACGACCTTGCGGCGCTTTTTCTGGCGCTCCACGCGGATCTGCCCGGCATCGAAATCAACGTCTCTGGGGTAGACCAGATTGAGCAATTCCACGCGGCGCATTCCAGACGTGATGTAGGCAACGGCCATGCGGCGGATCTCGGGGTCAGTGATTTTGGAGATGTAGTCCTTGGCCTGGGCGGAGTCCATGAATCCAGGCTCTGACTCGCCGCCTGAAATTTGTTTGACGCGGCCCAACGGGTTGCTGGCCACCAGCTTCCACTCAACCGCCTTGTTCAGGACTGATTTGGCGTGTCGGATGTAGTGGTTGATAGTTGAAGGCTTGCGGCCCTTACGCATGAGGTCGGCGATCATATCGTCAATGACACGCTGGCCCAGGCGGCCCAGTGGCGTTGACTGCCCCGCGTAGTGCTCCAGCTTGTCCAGGGCCTTGCGGTTGGCGCGGAAGGTGTGTTTGTTTTGAGTCTCTTCGGCCCAGGCCAAGTAATCAGCCCTGAACTTGCCCAGGGTGGACTTGCCGGTGGGGGTGAGTTGCAGAAGCCTGCCGTTCAGGTACTCGGTCTTCAGGGTGTTGAAGATCGTTCGCGCCTTGGCCTTGTCTTTGGTCTTGAGGGAGCGACGTTTGCCACGCTCGAACTCCACAAACCAGAAGCCTGTGTCTGGTCGCTGGTACAGTCGCATAGCGACCTTGTAGCTAGAAGTTTGAGCAGATGGCAAGGGCTTCTCTCCTGGAGCGGTCAAAATACTCGTCGATTGATTCGCGGTCGATCCTGCGGTGTCCACCTTCGGTGCGGTCGGCACGGAAGATCCCCAGGTCCACATATTTGCGGAATGTGTTGGGGGAAAGCCCTGCATACTTACAGGCTTCGGAGAGCCTGAGCCACCGCTTGGTCATGGGCTAGGCGTCCTTCATGGCCTTGGCGTGATCTTTGTCCCCGCTGATGAACAGGAAGTAGCTGGTGAGCCTGCCCATAGATTTGATGCGGCCAAAGAGAATGCGCACGGCCAAGCCGCAAATGACAAAGGCAAGGAGCAGGCCCCCGGCGCACATGGTGATGTAGCCGGTCGCCAGGGCGATGAAGTTGAGCCATGCGGCAATGAGTTCGATGTTCATCTTCCTTCTCTCCTCGGTTACTTCCCCAACTTCTTCGGCGGTCGTGGGAACCGCTTGTGCCCGCCGCTGTCTTGAATTATTTGCGGTGCAAGGGGCAAAGCGGGGTTTGTCATGTATTTTATTCGTGCTATGCATAATTTATTGGGGGGGGGGTGGAATATGATTAACGTATCCTCTGTTTTGGAAGTTGCTTTAGGGATGGTCTTGGCTACTATGATTATCTCTGGTGGTGTAAAATTATTTGGATTTTTGAAAAGCAGAAGAATTCGTTATATTGATGATGGTTATAACCCCGCTACAGGTGTTGGCAAAAACCAACGAAAAGCTCCACTGTATATGAGGCTTGGTCTTCAACCTCCTGAATGGATGAGAAAGTTCTTTACTCGCAATTAAGGCCATCAAATGCCTGCAATTAGACGTGCGAGGTATATCCCCGGTATCCATAATCCCATTGCATAGCGACGATGCGTTTACGCCGCTCTTTCTGGAGTTCAAGGTATCTTTTCAGCGGAGCAACGCGATCCTCAGCCGTTCACCAACGCCATTCCCTGCCGCTCTTAACGGCCACCTTTTCACCTTCTGGCGTTTCGACATACGCGGCGTTTCCGCCAGCATCGTGGTTGTAGCCCATGTGCTCAGTGACCTTGTATTTCACGCCTTCGACAGTGATGTTCACCACAGGTACTCCCGTTTTTCGAGTGTTCTTTCTCTCATTCTCTGCCGCGCCTCTTGCCGCTCAAGCCATCGCTCCTCATTCTCCAGGTTCACCTTCTTGACTTCGATGCGGATTTTGGCCTTGCTCACGTCCACGATCTCAGCCAGTAGCTCGGGCTCTTCCAGGGTGATGCGCCGGAGCAAGGAGAACACCCACGGGCGTTCGGCTTGCTCCGGCCATGGCCTTGTCGAACATCGTCGCACCCTTGATCTTGTATACGCGGCTGCCTCGCACTTCGAGCAGGCCCCAGCCTTCGGGCATCTCATCAGGAGAAAGCAGCCCCTTGGGGCAAAGCATGTAGCGCCAAGTGCCCATGCCGAATTTTGGATTGCGGCGATGCCACTTCTTTTTGTCGGCCAGGAAGTCGGCCCGCGAGGTCTTACACTCAATCAGGCAAGAGTCTCCGCTGCTCAATCCGAGGGCGTCCGGCTCCTCGCCAGAGATGTTGCGCAGCTCGGCCAGGGCGACAGAATAACCGTGCCCCTGAAGCCACTTTACTGCGTATTTTGTAAGCTCCTGATGAGTCATGATTTCAGCCTGTTCTAGACATTGGGTTCCATATTGACCGTTACGAGACTTGTTGCATCAGGTGTTCGCGGATGGCGATCATCTCGTCACACCTCCACAGCGAATACACATAGACGAACGGTCTGTTGAGGTGGTGGGCGTTGACCTCAATAAATTCTTCTGCGGCCTTGCGTGTGAAGTGGGGGTTTACGAACTCGTCAATCTCGACGTAATGAACGCGATACCATCCTTCTTCCTCGGCCTCTTCTTCAGTGATGGGGTCGCCCTTTCCGTTGATGAGGTCTTCCGTCGCCGTGGTCCCGTCGCACCAATCCTCGTCGCTGTGCCTCCACTCGTAACCGTCATCGTGGTAGCTGGGATCAACACCAAAAATCCGCTTCTTCCGCATCACACAGAAAATAGGGTGCTCAGTACAGGCGTTGTTCTGGGTCTGCATTTCATGAGATATGCATTTCAACTGGTCGTTATCCATCGTCTTATCTCCCAGAATTCACATGATAAAATCGTTACAAGACTGCCGTTAAAGCTTCGATCTCGTAGGCCCAGCCTTTCATCGCCGCAAACCAGATAATCGTGTCCACATAGGCCACCGTGTGCCCTGACTGCCGCGCCAGGTCCTCGCACATGGCCTGTGCGCTCTCGTAGCCGTGCCGGGCTGCCAAACGCACCAAATGCACGTCAGGCTTGCAGTAGCTGGTCATCCCCAGGTTCTTGGCCAGCAGGAACGGCAAAGCGTCGCCTCGGAAGTAGGGCTGGCGGCGCAGGTAGGCCAGGCGCTCGGCATCCGTGGCCTTGGCGCTGTATTCGGCCCAGATGCCCTTGTAATTCTTCTGCCAGTAGGCAATGGCCTTGGCCTTGCCGGGGTGCGCACAGCGGCCAGTGTCGTTGAGTTCGCGCTCCATGGACCTGGCCGCGTTGTAGGAAATGCCTGAGCCCAGGATTACCCACACGGCCTCGGCAAGCATGTCCTCGGCTGACGTGCATGGGGTGAGTTCGCAGGCCCACACGGCCTGACGTTGCCCCTCTGTGTCGGCTAGGGTGCGCAACTCCAGATCGGTGTAGTCGGTGGCGCTCAACATACGGCATCCTGTGTGGCGGTGGCCTTGTAAATATTCCCACATGGCACGACGATAAGCGGCCCATTGTCCAACCGCACGAGGTGGTTGCGGGGTTTGCCCCGGCCCGAGATCACTACGGCCCCGGCCTTCCCGTGGTGAGGCATTTTGGACGCGTCCTTGGGGTTGTAGTGCAGGCGCACGCGCTGGCCGACGGCTGGGGCAATCAGCATGAGGCCTCCTTGGACACTGAAGCAGTCAGCAAGCCTGCTTCCCGCCTGATTCGTTCTGTTGCCATGGCCGCGTATTCCGGGTTCAGTTCGATACCGACGTAATGGCGTCCGAGCTTGGCGGAGACGAGCCCGACCGTGCCCGAGCCCATGAACGGATCCAGAACAACACCGCCAACGGGGCAGCCAGCCTTGATGCACGTCTCGGCCAGTTTGGGCGGGAACGTGGCAAAATGGGCGTCCGGGAACGGGTGCGTCGGGATAGTCCAGATCGTGCGCAGGGAACGCGAGAAGGCCGGGAAAGTTATCTCGCCTGAGCCTTGCCCTCCGCCATTGGTATCGCAGGGCCGCACCGTACGGCGCTTGGTTTTGTGGTTGTGGTCCAGACTGTTGTGCGGCGTGTCCGTGGCCCAGTCTTGGGGCCAGGCTTGTTCTCGGCCCGGCCTATGCTGCTTGGCCAACTGCCCTGGGCGGTCGGGCTCTGCCACGGCGCGACTGAACGACAGGGCCGTGGGGTGTTGCTTCCTTGTGGCAGGCTCACGCACCGCCTCGTGATCGTAGAAATACCGGGCCGACTTGCTGAGCATGAAAAGATACTCGTGGGCCACTGTAGGGCGGTCCTTGACCGAGGACGGCATAGGGTTGGGCTTGGCCCATATCACGTCCGAGCGGAGCCACCAGCCGTCCGCCTGGAGGGCTAAGCCCACGCGCCAAGGCATGCCACAAAGGTCTTTTTGTTTTAGCCCCCGGGGGGCATCACGTCTTTGCTGCACGGACAAGCTCCCCCGGTTTTCCAACTGCTTTTTCCCGGGGGAAACGGTCGGGCTGCCATGGTTGGCCGCGTAGCTATCCCCCATGTTGACCCAGCACGTCCCGTCCTTGCGCAGGACGCGGCGGACCTCACGGAACACTTCCGCCATCCGGCAAACGAAACACTCCCCGCAGGGGGTGCCTGTGGCCCACCCCTGGCAGTCGTGCAGAGGCTCAAGCCCAAGCTGCCCATCCACGCCATAGTCGCGCAGCCCCCAATACGGCGGGCTCGTCACCACGCAATGCACGGATTCATCCGGCATCTGGGCCAAGACTTCGCGCGCGTCGCCAACGTGGATGATGTTCGTCTGCATCATACCGCCTCCTCAGCCACCGCAACGCCCAGCTCGGGCACGTTGGCGGAGACGAGGGCACGGGCCATGTCCGGGCAAACGCTGTTGCCGCAGAGGCGGACCTGTTGTGTCTTGGTGATGATGCGTCCATCGGCCCCGCGGTCGATGATGTAGCTGTCCAAGAAGCCTTGGGCGCGGAATAATTCGCGAGGCTGGAGCATCCTCATGCCAATGTCCACGATGTGGTAGATCTCGCCGTGGACCGTCACGAGGCCCAACCGGGCGCGGGTGGTCAGTGTGTGCATGGGATCATCTGCGGCCTGGTCCTGGCCGCCCTCGGAGTAGTATTTTTGCAGGAAGGCCCGAACCTCGGCATGGTGCAGGCCCTGGGCGGAGATCGTGCGCAACGGTTCGCGGTCGTCCTGGCCGATGTTGTCGCCCTTCATCTTCATGAGGTTGGAGGCGACGAGAGCGGACTTGCCGCCACCATCTCCGGTGGTCGTTCCCAGAGGGGCTTCAACGTCGTTCCCGCGAGACATGCCGAATTGCCGGTCAATGTGGGCCGTGACAACCGCTTGCTTGCGCCCGTCACCGTTCGCACCGCCAGCGGTCATGGTGTGCAGCGGGGTGTCCATCTCGGAGCCGGTTGACGTGCCATAGAATTTCGAGATGTGCGCCGCCACCAGTGAGTTGTGATCCTTGGTCGTGATCGTGGGATTCGGGGTGTCCAAGGGCGCGCCCACAACCCCGGTGAAGTGCTTGGCGAGGAAGGCGGCGCAAAGGGCTTGATGGTTCTCGGCCATGAGAGTGCCCAGGGGCTTGTCCGGGCTGGTAGGCTTGCCGCCGTAACTCGGGCCGCCAGCACCGACCAGGGTTGGAGAAACGAGTCCAAAGCGGTTCTCCGTGCTCATGGTGTGCAGGGGGCCCTGAATGTCCGGCAGGCGCAGGGCCCTGGAGCCGTCGCCACCGTAGTGGGCTTCGAGCAGGGGCGACACCAGCGAGAAATGCCCGCCCTTGACCTGGGCGCATTGCGTCCGCAGCGGGGAATCAACCGGGAAATTCCGCTGGGATGAGCTGTTGGCGAACTCGGACAGGTGGGGAGTGACCAGCCACTTGTCTGCCTTGGTGGACGCGGTGCGCAGCGGCTTGTCCGCAGGCATGGGCGGGCACTGCGCCTCACGGCCACCAGCCCCGGTGATGATGGGCGTGACGAGGCCGTGATGGTTTCCTGTGGCGACGGTGGCCAGCGGGTCATGCGTTGAGCTTGGAGCATGGCCTGTGGTGTTGGTCACAATGAACGGCTCGGCGGCCTCTAGGACGTAGCGTTGTATGCCAGTGAAAATCCTGCGCATGGTCTTCTCGGCCAGGGGGCGCTTGGCCCGGACGCCGTACTCTTCCCAAATCTCCGCGCTGGTGGCGAAGATGGACGGGCAGGGGATGGACCAGTCGATGCACTCCGCAGCGGTGCGCCAGGGCAACAGCTTGCCGCTCTTGACGGCCTCGCTCTTGGGATCGCCGTGGGTCGGCTTGGGCCAGACGATGGGCCTGCCGTCGCAGCGGGCGACGAGGAACAGGCGCTTGCGGATGGTCGGGGCGCCGTAGTCGCAGGCGCGCATTTCGCGCCAGGCGACCTTGTATCCGGCCCGGCGCAAGCGGCGCAGGAACATGCGCCAGGTGTCGCCCTCGGCGGCCTTGACCGGGCTGCCCTGGGCGTCCAATGGGCCCCAAGTCTGCATCTCCTCCACGTTCTCCATGACGATCACGCGGGGCCGGACCTGCGGAACCCATTTATCCACGATGACCAGGGCCAGGGAGCGGATCTTGTCGTCCCGGTTTGGTGCGCCGCCCTTGGCCTTGCTGAAATGGGTGCAGTCCGGGCTGGCCCAGAGCAGGCCCACGGGGTTGCCACCCGTGGCGTAGGTGGGGCTCACGGTCCAAATGTCCTCGCAGAAGTGCCGGGTGTGCGGATGGTTGGCCTTGTGCACGGACACGGCGATCTCGTCGTGATTGACGGCCACGTCGGGGTGACGGCCAAGGGCGCGGTAGATGCCCTCACTGGCACCGCCACCCCCCGCAAAGAGGTCCACGATGATTTCGGCGGAGGGAGTGCCTTGGGCGGTCAGGTCGAAAAGGGATTTCATGCCCCCACCTCCGGGAACTGGCGATACTCAACGCCATCCAAGAGGTGCCCGGCCCAGCGGAGGCCGACGCGCTGCATAGGCCAGCCTTCATCAGCCCTTTTTCCAGCCTCATTCAGTCGGATCATCGTCTCGGAGTTTGTGAGCCATTCTCCGTCGTTAGCCTTTAACCCAACCCAAACCCCATGCTGCTTGAAGTGGAACGGCACCCCGGCCTCGGCGCACTGGTCGCGCAAGCCACGGAACCAATCGGGGTGCGCGGGGCGCGCGTGGGGGCCGCTCTCGCCGCCGCAGATGACCCAATCGAGGCGATCTTCTGCTCCGAGTTCGCACCATGGGCACGGTCGGTATCCGGGGAAATCTCCCAACGCAGGGACACACCCGTTTTCACACTCCGGGTGTTGGCATGGACCGGGAAGATACGGTCGCAAATCCACCGCCCCCAGCATCGGCTCGATGCTCACGAACCGCTTGGCCGCAGGCGTGTCCAACAGGATTGGAATGCGCTCGTCGGCGCGGGCTTGATCCTCGGCGGTCACGCCCAGCCAGACGTTGGGCAGGGGCCAGCGGGCGTCGATACGCGGGGTGTCTGTCGGTTGGCCCTGCATCTTATTCATGATCGGGCCAATGCGGTCAGGCATGTCATGTGGCATCTCATAGTGGTGATTGCTCACCCACCGCATGTACTCCCTCATCCGCTCCGGCCTTTTGGTCAGAACAAAAAAGAGGTGCTGCGGGCACAGGGCCATGACCGCGAATTTCTGGTCAAGCTGCTCGTCCGTCACTTCCTCGTGGAACAGGTCGCTCATGCTGCACACAAACACCCCGGCGGGCTTGCGGCGGCGTTGGTCTCAGGGCAGGTCACGGTGCCGGAGTCCTGGGCGCGCTTGGCAGCCAGTTCCTGGGCACGTTCCAGGGCCTTTTCGCATTGGGCGGTGGACCAGTTGCCGGGCGCGGTGGACCAGGCCGCTCCGACCTCGGCCGGGGTCAGGCCAAGGGCCTCGATGGCCGCGAAGGTGTCTTGGCGACGGGCCGTGATCTCTTCCTTGGTGGGTCTGGAACGGGTCTGGGGCTCTTCCTCTGGCTGGTCCTGGGAGGAGGTCACATCGTGGACCTCACCGTTATCGTCGGCAAAGAAAGCGCCTTCCGGATCCTCGGGCGGTGTAGGCTCCTGGGCGGTGGGCTGTACTGGCGTGGGTTCAATGGGGACCGGTGGCGTGTCGATAAGCCTCGGGCCTGTTTCGGAAATAAACGCGTTGTCGCTCTCCATTGCCTGCTGGAGTTCGACGGACATAATGCCCCATTTGCTAATGATCTGACGGAGCATGGTCTTGAAGGCCATTCCATCGAAGTCCTTGTACCAGAACGAGCTGTACTTCCAGAGGTCCTGGTGCGGGATTTCACCGGCCTCCAGCTTGCGGTGCGCGGCCAAATTGTACGCCGCGCTGTATTTGTCGGCGTGAACCTGCATCTTCTTCTTTGACCAAAACATGGTCTTGCGGAACCCGTTCAGGTACTCGAACATGGCATAGTAGCCGATGGTCTCCGCTTCCTCGCGCTTGGCGTCGTCCTGGATGAGCTCGACCACCAGATCCTCGTTCAGGGGGTCATAGCTGACCAGTTCGCCCTCCTTGATGGCGATGACGTTCAGCTTCTTGTAGTACCCACTGCGGATAGCGAGTTGGATGTACCCCTTGTAGCCCAGCACGAAGGTGGCCACGACCCTGTTGTTCTTCTTGTCCTTAAACGGGACCATGTAGAACTGCCCGAGTTGCTGAGAAGGAGACAGCCCCAAGCTCTCACCCAGCATGGCGCTGGAGAAGATAGACATGTGGTCGCATTCGGCCAGAGCCGGATTGGCTGTGACCGTGGACACGATGGAGGTAATGAATTTATTTCCCTTCTCGCCGCTCATCATTTGATTGATGCGACCCCGCATGGCATCACCGGTGATGAACCCGGAGAAGGTGGCCGGGGCCTTGCCCTGGGGTGCCAGGGAGTTGTTTGGTCTGTTGCCGGTCATAGTGTTGCTTCCTCCCTGTTATGCGGCCTGGTCGGTGACGCGGCCGAACTTGATGTTGTTGCTGTTCAGGAACGCCTTGAGGTCAGCCAACTGCGTGGCCGTGGCCCAGACGCGGAAATCAACCTGCCGGGGCTCTTCTGCTTTGGGCTGCGGGGTGCTGGCCTGCACGACCTTGGCCGGGGCCGGTTGCGCAACGTGGGCGGTCTCGGGCGCAGACTTCACAGCCGCTGTTTCGGCCTTTTTGGCCTGCTGCTGGCGCTCGTACTCCTCACGCTTGGCCTTCTGCTCCAGGAGCTTGACGTTCTCGGCCAGGGCGGTGGAGAGATTGAACTCGCGCAGGTAGACGCGCATCACCTGATCTTCGAACTCGGTGCCCAGGGCCTTGATTGTCTCGATGCCCGTTTCAGTTTCTTTGAAAAACGCGGTGATGGCGGCTTCGACCTGCTTCATCGAAACGGTTGCGTTGAGCCAACGGTGATCGAAGACGGCGGTGAACTGCACCAGGGCCTTGACGGGAGAGTCATAGCCGTCCCAGAACTCCTTGATGGCGATGTGCTTGGCGTCCTTCTTGGCCTGCTCGTACTTCGTGACCTGCCCGGCGATGGCCGTGAGCGGCTCCTGGACCATGCCGTCCAGCACCTTGATCTTGGTCTCGAAGTCATCGTAGGGCTTCAAGCATAGCTTTTTGACCTCGATGCGCTTGTCACTCAGGGCCTTGGCGAATTTGCGGAGCCTGGCGCTGTCTTCCTTGGCGTCCTTGATGGTGTCATCGGAGTAGACGAGGCCCTGGTACTTCTCCAGTTCCTGCCCGATCTCCTTCTTCAACTCCTCGAAGTTGAACTCGATGGCCTCCAGGGGCGCGCCATCCTTGGGGCTGATGATTTTCAATTCCATTGGCATTGCTTTCTCCTTCCTTAAATTGCTGGCAGGATCAGGTCCGGCCTTGTGTCCGTCTCGACGTACTTCCAAAATTTCAGTTCCGCTTCGAGCAGGTAGGCGATGTCCTCCTCGTGGTCGGCGCGCTCGAAGTGGAAGTGCTTCTCGGTGATCCAGACCCCATTCCAATCGCTACGGAGCCGGGCCTTGAGAACTCCGAATTGAGCGCCAATCACGAGCATGTAGTGCAGGACCTGGACGAAGTAGTATTGGGGCACTCGGCCGTCCCAGGCCTGGCGCATTTGCTGGCTTTGGATGTTCGTGGTCTTGATCTCCAACACCCCGTGACGCCCGTTCTTGTCGATCAATTCACCGTCCAGCGAGGCCCGCAGGAAGTCGTATTCAGGGTGGGCGATGGATACAAACTCCTCGTGAGGAACGACCGTGTACTGAGGGAAGTCCAGGGCGAACAGTTCGCGCATGTGGCGTTCGCAGCCGATCCCGTAGAGCACACACTCCTTGTCCGAGATATCTTCCTCTTCACGGCGCCCGGTCTTCTCCTCCCAGAGCTGCACGTTGGTCTTCCAGGGATTCAGACCCAGAGCCGCAGAGGCGTCACTACCCCCCAGGCCCTTGCGGCGCTCGGCAAGCCATTCGTCGCGGGTCATTGGTTCCTCGCCTGGGAGATAGCAGACCGGGCCTCACTGATGGCCCTGCGGAACCTGGGCCGACGATCCAGAGAGTCCTCGGCGGCATCGGCCAGGGTTTCCAACTTGTCGATGAGATTGGCGTTGGCGTCTGAAACCGAAACAGGCCTGGCCATAGCTTCAACTTCCGCGAAGCATTCCTTGATCGCGTCTTTGACGGCGAGGTAGATGGTCTGGACCAGAAGGGGCTGGGAAATGTCGGACAGCATGGCTACGCCGCCTCCCTCTTCGGCCCCTCGTCACCCATAAGGTTGCCCTTGCGCAGGGACTGCTTTGTCTCGGCCTCGGCACGTTCTTCAGCGCGGTCATTGGCGCGCATGCTGGCGGCCAGGGCTTCCAGGGCGTTGGGGTCGGTCAGGTCGATGTTGTGGATCTCGCCCAGGCCGGTGATGGTTTCCAGGGCGCGGTCAACAAAGCCCTGGGCCCTGGCGATGGCTTTGAAAGTGTCGTGGGGCACTCTGCCGTCGCTAATGGCCACAGAGAGATTGCCGGACGCCCGGCCCAAGTCGGCCACAAGCTGGATGTCTTCTGGGAACAGGGTCATGCGTGTCTCCTCGCCGCAACCGCCTGGTTGAAGCGCTCTTTGATGCGCAGCCGGTCCCGCCGCGCGCTGGATCTGTTCGCCCGCCACGCCAGCCACAGGCCGGGCACGATGATCAGCAGCATGATCAAAACCATGCCTGTCACACCCTCGTCGTGCGCCGCCTGAATCAGTTGTGCCGTTGTCATGGTGTGCCCTTCCTCGGGGAGCGGGGACCGATTCCCCGCCCCCCTTTTGGTTGGTTGGGGGTGTTGTGGAAAGTTTGCAGCTTTTGAGTGTTGGCCGAATCCGGGCGAGCCAGAAGAGCTGCATGATTTTGTTTGTCGAGTCCTGAGAGGGGCGCGGGCCGGGCGCTACTCCGGCTGTGGCCTCGTACCGGCAGCGGGTTGCCCTAGCTAAGGGCATTTCCCGAACCGGGTTTGGTGTACGTGCCTACCATGATGCCAGATTGCGGCTGGTCCCCATGGACAGAAGCGGGCCGCTCTACCGCTTTCGCTGGCGTGTCTACTTTCCACGCCGCCGCGCCCGTCTCAGAACTCAACCCGCCTTTGTCGAACCTCCCAAGAGCCCAGCGACCGCACAGGGGGAATCGTCCTGTGGATATCCCGGTCGCTGGGGCCAGTGCTGCGTCCTCTTGTTGGGCAACGCTGAACCAAACCGGCAACGCTCTTGGAAAGTTCGACGTTCAAAGATCGTGGGCTTGCGCCCTGTGCCGTTCCGCCTCCCGTGGTGTGCGTTCGTCCTTGTGGTCTACTTGTTGAGTGCCAAGACATCGATAACAGTTTTATGTGCCACGACATCGCTGACACTCAGCGGATTTATCGTAGTTTGTAATCAAATTCCTCGACCTGGTTTTTATCCAGGAAGAGTTTCAACTT